>Ga0335397_10000376_pt1 | contig 56328 bp, 57 predicted proteins | sample MAT04_FD_205740 | JGI IMG/M metagenome (GOLD analysis project Ga0335397, IMG submission 205740) | Freshwater microbial communities from Lake Fryxell liftoff mats and glacier meltwater in Antarctica - MAT-04 (spades assembly) (version 2) ...
TCGATGTCCCAGGTCGGGGAGCAGCCGGGCTCGGGTGGTGCGCCGCGGCGGTCGTGACAGTGGCGGCCGTCAGCTGGGAATCGCTGATCGAATCCAACGGTGTTCGGGTCGTGGCGATCGGGGCGGTCGCGGCACTCGTCGCACGGGTTGCGCTCAATATCGGCGGCATCGCTCTCCCGGGGTCGGCCCTACCGGAACCGTCTCCTGACTTCCTCGGGGTCGGCGCGCCGCTCACGCAGTCCGATGTGGTCGATGCCGAACAGGCGCTGGGTGTTCGTGAGCTGCTCGTGAAGAGTGGGGCCTGAACATGGCACTCCTCGAAACCCGCGGCCTGACGGTGAGGTTCGGGGGCCACTTGGCGGTGTCCGACGTCGACCTCGATGTGGCCGAAGGTGAGGTCACCGGGTTGATCGGGCCGAACGGCGCCGGCAAGACGACGACCTTCAACTTGGTGTGTGGAGTACTGCCCCCCAGCGGCGGCAGCGTCACGCTGCTCGGCAAGAACGTGTCGAGCCTCGGTACCCACCGGCGGGCGCGCCGTGGAATCGGTCGAACCTTTCAGCGGCTCGAGGTGTTCGGCTCGATGTCGGTCCGCGACAACATTTTGTGTGGCGCTGAGATCCGACGGGGATGGTCGCGTCGAGCGGGATGCGGACCCCAACTCCTCGGCGGATCCGATTCCATGAGCGTCAGCGACGAGGCCGACCTGATCATCGAGCGGCTCGGGCTCACCGCAGTTCGCGATTCAATGGTGTCGCAGCTCCCGACCGGCTCGGCGCGCCTCGTCGAGTTGGGACGGGCCCTCGCCATTCGGCCACGGGTGTTGTTGTTGGACGAGCCGGCGTCGGGTCTCGACGCCGGCGAGACGGAATCGTTCGGGGAGCTCCTCCGCGAGCTGGCCGACGCCGGCCTGGCCATCTTGTTGGTAGAACACGACGTGGCGCTGGTCATGTCGGTTTGCGATCGGATCGCGGTGCTCGACTTCGGCCAGATCATCGCCAGCGGCTCACCGGAAGAGGTCCGTTCCAATGCGGCAGTGCGTGCGGCGTATCTCGGTGCGGACAGCTCATGACCGCCGCCTCCACGGCTCCGCTGCTCGAGCTGGTCGACGTTCGGGCCGCCTACCACGGAATCGAAGTGCTACACGGCGTCAACTTGGCTGTTCCGCCCGGAGCGGTCGTCGCCCTGCTCGGACCCAACGGTGCTGGTAAGACCACCACGATCGGGGTGATTGCCGGTCTGATCACCCCGACGTCGGGCCAAGTACTGATGGCGGGACGCAATACCGTCGGGGCGCGCCCAGAGGAGCTCGCCCGCCGCGGGGTGGTCACCATTCCCGAGGGGCGTGGCATCTTCCCGAACCTCTCGGTCCGCGAGAATTTGCAGATGGCCACGTTCACGGGTGTGTCGCTCCAAGACGTCGAATCGTTCACCTACGAGCAATTCCCTCGACTGGGCGAACGTCGCAAACAGCTCGCAGGGACCATGTCGGGCGGCGAACAACAGATGTTGGCGATGGCCCGGGGGCTCGCGTCGAACCCGGCGGTGTTGCTGCTCGACGAGCTGTCGATGGGCCTCGCCCCGTTGATTGTCGAGGAGCTCTACGGGATCGTGGCCGAGATCGCTCAACGAGGCGTCTCGATTCTCGTGGTCGAACAGTTCGCTCGCACGGTTCTGGGTGTCGCCGACCTGGCTGCCATCATGGTGCACGGGGTCGTTCGATCGATTGGTAGGCCAGCCGACATCGAAGCTGAATTGTCGACCGCCTACCTCGGCGGCTGATCATGCTCACCTCGTCCGTACATCTAGGGAGTCAGAGTGGACAACAACACTGAACGCATCGAAGCCTTCACCGAGGAGATCGGTTCGATGAAGCTTCGAGGGTCGAGCGCGTCGGGGGAGCGAACCCTGGTGCTCCTCGGGATCGCGGCGCTCGTGGTCGGAACGGCGTTGGCCGTGGTCGGTGGCATCCAAGCCTCCGGCACGACCAACCAGGCCGACCAGCGCGCCTTCATGGCGACGGGCAGCTTCATCGGCATCGCGCTGGTGATCGTCGGCGCCGCCCTGTTCGTGCGCTTCTCTCTCGCGCGCTACCTGCGCTTCTGGATGGTGCGCATGGTGCACGAGTCGCGCGCCAACACCGACCGGATCGTCCGAGCCATCAATGAGGCTGCCCCCAAATGACCGGGCGGGCTGTGCGTTCGATTTGCGGCAGTTTTCACCGCTCTCCTAGATTGTGTATGTATTCACAAGCGCTTCGTACCGGCCATTCGGCGAAGATGCGCTGCACCAGACCAACGACGATCTGATGAACAGCTCTCCGACTCCCGCACCACCCGCCGCCCAGCTCAACTCGAGCCATGGGTCGTTTGAATTGGTGGTCAGCCCGATCCTGTTGGGGCTGCTCGGCTGGTGGCTGGACCGCTCGGTGTTCGACACGACGCCCGTCCTCACCATCATCTTGTCGATGCTCGGTCTCGTTGGTGCCGTGATCAAGATCTACTTCGGCTACACGGCCCGCATGGCTGCGCATGCACAGGAATCTGTCTGGGCGTCCCATGAGTGACGCCAATCCGCTGATGAACCGCCTCGAGGGGCCAGCCCCCGCCATGGAGGTCGCGCTCGACATCATCAAGCGGTCGCTCTGGGTGTTGCCACTCTTCGTCGGTCTCGGGTTCGCGGGGTGGCGAGTACCGGGCGCGATGTCCGCCGGCTACGGACTGGCCATTGTGTTGGTGAATTTCTTCCTTGCCGCCTGGATACTGCAGACCACTGGTCGAATCAGCTTCGCCATGATGGCGGGCGGGGCCGGGTTCGGGTTCCTGCTGCGACTCGGCCTCATCATGGCTGCCGTATTGCTCGTCAAAGACGCCTGGTGGATCTCGTTGATTCCGCTGGGTCTGACGCTGATCGTTGCCCATCTGGGCCTGTTGTTCTGGGAGCTCCGCTACGTGTCGGGCTCGCTGGCATTTCCTGGGCTGAAGCCCACCCCACTTCACCACGAGGAGCACCACAACCGTGTTGGCTGAACTCAAGTTCCCCACCATCGAAGAAATGGTCGTCTGGCCAGAGGCGTTCTTCAAAGGCACCATCTTCGGGTTCAACAAGGTCGCCTTGATCTCGTTGATCGCCATGGCCATCCCTGTCATCTGGTTCCTGGTGGCCGGCTCGAAGAAGTCCTTGGTTCCTGCGGGTGCCCGCAACCTCGCCGAGGTCACGATCGAGTTCGTCGAGAAGCAGATCATCATGCAGACCATCGGGCGCGACGGCTTGGCCTACATGCCGCTGCTGATCTCGATGTTCCTGTTCATCCTCATCGGCAACCTCTTCGGCGTCGTCCCGACCTCGCACTTCGGGGCCAACGCCCGTATGGCCAATCCCGTGATCCTGGCGCTGTTGGCATGGGTGGTCTTCATCGGGGTGGGCCTCAAGCACCACGGCCTCCGCTACTTCAAGATGGCGTTGTTCCCGCCAGGCGTGCCCAAGGCGCTCTACCTGCTGGTGACGCCCATCGAGTTGATCTCCACCTTCCTGGTGCGGCCCTTCTCGCTCGCTGTCCGACTCTTCGCCAACTCGCTCGCGGGTCACATCCTGCTCATCACCTTCTCGGTGCTGACCGCCACCTTGTGGAGCGCCTCGGCGCTCGTGGCTGTGTCGCCGTTCTCGTTCTTCATGCTCATTGCCTTCACTGGCTTCGAGCTGATGGTCGCCTTCTTGCAGGCGTACATCTTCACCCTGCTCACCGCCGTGTACATCGGCGGCGCGCTCCATCCGGAGCACTGAGCCACCAGATCTCGACTCTCAGATCTCACAACCGGCCCGATGGATCCGCCATCGGCCCCAACACAGGAGAAACCACCCAATGAGTACCTTCGCATCTCTCGCCCAGGCTGGCGCCGAGGCCGTAGCCCTCACCGCCGACGATCAGAAGAGCATCGCTGGCGCCAGCGGTGCCGGCGCGGCCTACGGCCTTGCGGCCATCGGCCCCGGCATCGGCATCGGTTACCTCGTCGGCCAGGCCGTGCAGGCCATGGCCCGTCAGCCCGAGTCCGCCGGCCAGGTCCAGACCACCATGTTCTTGGGCATTGCGTTCACCGAGGCGCTCGCGCTCATCGGCTTCGTGGTGTTCATTCTGCTCAAGTTCGTCTGATCAACCATTCCGACAGTAGGAGTCACGCACATGCTGGCATCGTTGGCGATCCTCGCTGAGGGCGCAGGAGAAACCAAGGAAGTGATCAACCCGGTCCTTCCGACCGTCCCAGAGCTCGTCTGGGGTGGCATCGCGTTCTTTCTGCTGCTGATCCTGATGTGGGCGGTCTGTCTGCCTCCCATCAAGAAGGCGATGCGGCAGCGCGAGGAGCAGATCCAGGGCGATCTCGAAGCCGCCGAGCGTGCAGCGGTCGAGGCTGAGCAGGTTCGCCGCGATTACGACGCCACTCTGGCCGAGGCTCGCAGCGAAGCCGCCCGGATCATCGACGAGGCCCGCCAAGCCGGAGAAGCCCAGCGTGCTGAGATCGTCGGCGCTGCCGACACCGAGGTGTCGGCGCAACGGATGAGTGCCATGGCGGAGATCGAAACCGATCGTCGCTCGGCGCTCGATCAGCTGCGCGGTGAGGTCGGCGGCTTGGCGGTCGCCGCGGCATCGAAGGTCGTGCAACGACCCCTCGATACGTCCGCCAATCAGTCGGTCGTCGACGACCACGTCAACCGCAACAGCGGCCAGGCCTGAGAGGAACTGCATCGTGTTGTCCACCATTCTCGCCGCCGAATCCGAGGGAAACGGGTTCTGGCTCCCTCATGACATCAACGAGGTCATCTGGGGAACCATCGCGTTCGTCATCGTTGTTGGTGTCATCGTCTGGAAGGGCGGCCCCGCCATCAAGACCGCCATGGCAGCTCGACCCGAGCGGATCTCGGGAGAACTGTCCGCTGCCACCGACGCCTTGTCGGCGGCCGAGGCCAAGCGTGATGACATCAAGTCAGCCCTCGCCGATTCGGACAGCGAAGCTGCTCGGATCGTTGCCGAGGCCCACGAGACCGCCGAACGGCTCACCGCTGAGATCATCGAGCGGGCCCACGTCGAGGCGGCCTCCGTCCGCAGCCGAGCGCTCGTCGACATCGAGTCGTCGCGCCGGCAGGCAACGACCGACCTCACCCACGACATCTCCCGCTTGGCCCTCGGTGCGGCCGAGCAAGTGGTGCACAACAATCTCGACGACACGACCCAACAGAGCTTGATCGAGGCGTACATCGCCCAGGTCGGGTCCTCGAACTGACGGTCTGGAGCGACTGATGGAAACCAGAACTGACGCCTACGCCGAGGCACTCTTCAACGTGGCTCGGGCGGAGGGACACCTCGTCGAAGTCGAAGAGGAACTCTTCCGCTTCGGCACGGCACTCGAAGCCAACGACGAACTGCGCACAACCCTTGCTGATCCGCACATTCCGGCGGCTCGCCGCCAGCAGATCGTCGAGGATCTCCTCGGTGGCAAGGCGGGCGGCACCACGGTGGCGCTCATCTCGATGGTGGTCGGCACTGGTCGTGGCCACGATCTCCCCAAGATCATCTCCGAGCTCGGTCAGCGCTCCGCGGCATCGACCGGGACGGTCGTCGCCGAGGTCCGCTCCGCCGTGGCGCTCAGCGACGATCAGCAGGCCCGACTCGCCACCGCTATCTCTGCCCGTACCGGGCAGGACGTGACGGTCCGCAACGTGGTCGACCCCTCGGTACTCGGCGGCATCGTCACCCAGATCGGCGATTCCATCATCGACGGCAGCGTCCGCAGCCGTCTCACCCAACTTCGCGACGCATTCTGACCGGCAGGAAAAGAACCATGGCTGAACTCACCATCAACACGGCGGACATCACCGCCGCCATCCGCAAGAACCTCGACGGTTTCGTGCCCGACGTGTCGCTCACCCAGGTGGGTCGCGTTCTCGAGGTCGGCGACGGCATCGCTCGCGTGTCGGGTCTGCCCGATGCCGGGGTCAACGAGCTCCTCGAGTTCGAATCCGGCATGCTGGGCCTGGCCCTCAACCTCGACGAGGAGTCGATTGGTTGCGTGGTGCTCGGCGAGGTCGACCACATCGAAGAGGGCCAGTCCGTCAAGGCGACCGGCGAGATCCTCGACATTGCCGTCGGTGACGGCATGTTGGGCCGAGTTGTGAACGCCATGGGCGAGCCCATCGATGGCAAGGGGCCCCTCAGCAACGTCATTCGTCGTCGGATGGAGATCCAGGCGCCCGGCATCATGGGCCGTCAGCCGGTGCACGAGCCGATGCAGACAGGCATCAAGGCCATCGACTCGCTCATTCCGGTCGGCCGCGGTCAGCGAGAGCTGATCATCGGTGACCGCAAGACCGGCAAGACCACGGTCGCCATCGACGCCATCCTGAACCAGAAGGGCCTGGGGGTGAACTGCATCTACGTCGCCATCGGCCAGAAGGCCTCAACGGTGGCGCAGATCGTGGCTCGCCTCGAAGCCGCTGGAGCCATGGAGTACACCGTCGTCGTGGTCGCCCCGGCCTCGGACCCGGCACCGTTCAAGTACCTGGCGCCCTACGCCGGCTGCGCCATGGGCCAGCACTGGATGGACAACGGCGGCCATTCGCTCATCATCTACGACGATCTCTCCAAGCAGGCCGAGGCCTACCGCCAGATGTCGTTGCTGCTGCGTCGCCCGCCGGGCCGTGAGGCCTACCCCGGCGATGTCTTCTACCTGCACTCCCGTCTGTTGGAGCGCGCCGCCAAGTTGTCGGACGAAAAAGGCGCTGGCTCCATGACAGCACTGCCGATCATCGAGACCAAGGCTGGCGACGTCTCGGCGTACATCCCGACCAACGTGATTTCCATCACCGACGGCCAGATCTTCCTGCAGGACGACCTGTTCAAGTCGGGTGTGCGACCTGCCATCGATGTGGGCATTTCGGTGTCCCGTGTGGGCTCCGCCGCCCAGATCAAGGCCATGAAGTCAGCCGTGGGTACGCTCAAGAGTGACCTGCAGCAGTTCCGTGAGCTCGAGGCGTTCGCCGCCTTCGGCTCCGACCTCGACGCCGTATCGAAGGCTCAGCTCGAACGTGGCTACCGCCTCACCGAGCTGCTCAAGCAGGGAATCGGTGAGCCGGTGCCAGTGCAGGAGCAGGTCGTCGTATTGTTCGCTGGCACCCGCGGCTATCTCGACCACATCGACGTCTCCGAGGTCAAGCGCTACGAAGCCGAACTCCTCGAATGGTTCCGTGGTCGTCACGCCGACGTGCTGTCGGCCATCAAGTCGTCGGGCAAACTCGACGACGCCGAGGGCTTCGAGGCCGCGGTCAAGGCGTTCACCGATCAGTTCCTCTCGAAGCTGGTCGCCGAGTCGGCTCCCGACGCGGTCGACCCGGGCGAGGCCGATCTGACCAAGGTTTCGGCGCGGAACCATCTGCCCGAGGACGACATCGATCGCCCGAGTATCGATCGCCCGAGTATCGATCGCCCCGAGGGCGACGGGCCGCGCTGACGGATCTGTTGGACTGAGGAGCTCACATGCCAGGTGCACAAGAACGGGTACTTCGCCGTCGGATCGCGAGCGTGCAGAACACCAAGAAGATCACGCGCGCCATGGAGCTCATCGCTGCCACCCGGGTGGTCAAAGCCCAGCAGGCGGCCAACGCCGCCCGCCCCTACAGCGAGCACATCACTGACGTCATCCGTGACTTGGCGTCGGGCGGTGCAGTCAACCATCCGCTGCTGGCACCGGCCACTGGCGAGGGTCGTGTAGCGATCGTGGTGTTGAGTTCTGACCGGGGGCTCGCTGGGGCGTACAACTCGTCGGTGATCCGCGCCGCCGAGCGCGAGATCATGGCCGTTCGGTCGGAGGGCCGCGACTATGCATTGGTCGTCATCGGTCGAAAGGCCGAAACTTACTTTTCGTTCCGGAACTACGACATCGAGGCGAGCTACACCGGGTTCAGCGAGAAGCCGACCTATGAGAACGCCCGCGAGATCGCGGCGAAGGTCACCGAGTTGTTCTCGGGCGACGTCGATCGAGTCGAGCTCGTGTACACCCGCTTCGTTTCCATGGGCTCCCAAGACGTGACCGTCCGGCGGTTCCTGCCCCTCAACACCGGGAGCAGCAGCGGCGTCGACGACAAAACCGGCGCCTCGGCGGCCTTCGAGTTCGAGCCATCGGGCCGGACGGTGCTCGAAGCCCTCCTTCCTCGCTACGTTGAGTCACGACTCTTCGCTGCCATGCTCGACGGCGCTGCCTCGGAGCTCTCAGCCCGCCAACGGGCCATGAAGTCAGCTACTGACAATGCGCAGGAACTGATCATCAAGCTCTCTCGCAAGATGAACCAGGCCCGCCAGGATGCCATCACCACCGAGATCATGGAGATCATCAGCGGTGCCGAGGCGCTTGGCTCGGACAACGAACACGACGACAACCTCATTCTGGATCACCTCAATGCTGATCCCTTCCCCGGCCTGCACGGACCCGCCGCGCACGGCCATACCCGCTGACCCGCCACACCCGCTGACCAGCCATACCCGCTGATGCACAGGAGAACCTTCTCATGACAATCACCGAACCAGTACTCAAAGACGGGCGGATCATCGCCATCGCCGGCCCCGTGGTCGACGTCGAATTCCCACCCGACTCGCTGCCCGAGATCAACACGGCGCTCAAGTTCGAGATCAAGCTCGGCGGCGACGTCATCGAAGTCTGGGCAGAGGTCGCCCAACAGATCGGCGATTCGCGGGTCCGGGCTATTGCGCTCAAGCCGACCGATGGCCTGGTTCGCGGCACCATTGTCCGCAACACGGGCCATGGCATCCAGGTGCCCGTCGGTGACGCCACGCTCGGCCACGTGTTCAACGTGATCGGCGAGCCACTCGATGTGCCGTCGGTCAACGCCGACACCTACTGGGACATCCATCGTCCTGCCCCAGCGTTCGACACCCTGGAGCCCTCGGCCAAGATGTTCGAGACCGGCATCAAGGTCATCGATCTCCTCACCCCGTACCCCCAGGGCGGCAAGATCGGCCTGTTCGGCGGTGCCGGTGTGGGCAAGACCGTGCTCATCACCGAGATGATCAACCGGGTGGCATCGAACCACGGCGGCGTGTCCGTTTTCGCGGGTGTGGGCGAGCGGACCCGCGAGGGAACCGACCTCTTCATCGAGATGGGCGAGACCATGATGGGCGGGTCGGACGCCAACGTGCTGTCCAAGGCGGCGCTCTGCTTCGGTCAGATGGACGAGCCGCCAGGCGTGCGGCTGCGGATTGCTCTCGCGGCGCTGACGATGGCGGAGTATTTCCGTGACGTGCAAGGCCAGGACGTGCTGTTGTTCATCGACAACATCTTCCGTTTCACCCAGGCCGGTTCCGAGGTGTCGACGTTGCTCGGCCGTATGCCCTCAGCGGTGGGCTACCAGCCGACGCTCGCCGATGAGATGGGATCGCTCCAGGAGCGCATCACGTCGACCGGTGGCCGCTCGATCACGTCGCTACAGGCCGTGTATGTGCCCGCTGATGACTACACCGATCCGGCGCCGTTCACCTCGTTCACCCACTTCGACGGCACCACCGAGCTGAGCCGTGACATTGCGGCCCTCGGCATCTACCCCGCCGTGGATCCGTTGTCCTCGACCTCGTCGATCCTCGCTCCCGAGGTCGTCGGCGAGCGCCACTACCGGGTCGCCCGCCGTGTGCAGGAGATTCTGCAGCGCTACAAGGAGCTCCAGGACATCATCGCCATCCTCGGACTCGACGAACTGTCCGAAGAGGACCGCGTGACCGTGAACCGTGCCCGCAAGGTGCAGAAATTCCTGGCCCAGCCCATGTACGTGGCCGAGGTCTTCACCGGCCTGCCCGGGATCACGACGCCAGTCGATGAGACCATCGAGAGCTTCGAGATGATCATCAACGGTGACCTCGATCACCTGCCGGAGCAGGCGTTCTACAACGTCGGCGGCGCCGAGGATGTCATTCGCAAGGCGAAGGAACTGGAAAAGAGCTCCTGATGGCCATCCTGCGAGTCGAACTCGTCTCACCGGAGCGCATTGCGTATTCCGGGGAGGCGAAGATGATCATCGCCCGGACGATCGAGGGCGACATCGCCTTCCTGCCTGGGCACGTTCCATTCATCGGGGTCCTCGATACCCATGTGGCTCGTGTGCTGCTCGACGAGGGCGGCGAACAGACCATTGCGGTGCACCAAGGATTCGTCGAAGTGTCGCCCGCTGACGACAACGGCGACACGCTCGTCACGATCCTGTCCGACGTATGCGAGCTCGGTGGCGACATCGATATCGACCGAGCCGAACGCGCCAGGGTCGCCGCCGAGGAAGCTATCCGCAGCGATGCCGCCGATGTCGTGGCGGTCGCTGCGCTACGGCGGGCCGAGGCCCGTCTGGCCGCTGCCGCCTGAACCCGCTGCCCGCCTAGACGTCGAGTTTGTCGGGGCGGTGACGGGCGTCGATCCGACGGACCGTGCCCGAGCGTGACCGCATCACCATCGACTGGGTGGTGATCAGCGACGCCGAGTAGTGGACACCCTTGAGCAGATCGCCGTCGGTGATGCCGGTCGAGGCGAAGAAGCAGTTGTCGCTGGCCACGAGCGTGTCCTGGGTGAGCACCTGATCGAGGTCGTAGCCAGCCTCGAGCGCCGCCCGCCGCTCAACCTCGTTGCGTGGCCACAACCGACCCAGGATGATTCCCCCCATGCACTTCATGGCAGCAGCCGCGATCACTCCCTCGGGGGTGCCTCCCACGCCGAACATGATGTCGGCGCCGGAATCGGGCCAGGCCGTCGAGATGGCGCCGTTGACGTCGCCGTCCTGGATCATGCGGATGCGTGCGCCAGCGGCGCGGATCTCGGCGATCAGTTCGGCGTGGCGAGGACGGTCCAACACCACGGCGGTGATGTCACGGATGTGTTCGCCCTTGGCCTTGGCGACCTTGGCGAGGTTGTCGGCAACGGGGGCATCGAGATCGACGACCCCAGCGGACTCGGGTCCGACGGCGAGCTTGTCCATGTAGACGCACGGCCCCGGATCGAACATCGACCCTCGGTCGGCCACCGCGATGACGGCAATGGCGCCGGCTCGCCCCATGGCGGTGAGCGTGGTGCCTTCGACCGGGTCGACGGCGATGTCACACGAGGGGCCGGTCCCGTCGCCGACCTCTTCGCCGTTGAACAACATGGGCGCTTCGTCCTTCTCGCCCTCGCCGATGACCACGACACCCTTCATCGCGACCGTGGTGAGCAGCAGTCGCATGGCATCGACGGCTGCGCCGTCGGCGGCCAACTTGTCGCCGTTGCCCACCCAACGTGAGGCCGCCAGTGCGGCGGCCTCGGTGGTACGGACGAGTTCCATGGCCAGGTTGCGGTCAGGGGCGTGGAGATCCATTCCGAGACGTTACCGATGGCCACGAGGGCGCTCCGAATCGGACGCCACACCGTGAGTCAGATCGTCGGACTCACAGATGCAAGGATGTCGTCGTGAACGATCTGCATCCTGACGCTCCGACCGACGAAGAAGCTGGCGAAGAAACTGGCGGAGACGCTGGCGAAGAAACTGGCGGAGACGCTGGCGAAGAAACTGGCGGAGACGCTGGCGAAGAAACTGGCGAAGAAACTGGGCCGTTCGATGTCGAGGGCCGCGAGGATATCGACCCCACGTCGGCTCGACCGCTGGCCATGGCCGTCGACGGGTTTTTGTCCTATGAGGTCAGCGACTGGTCGGGCGAGTCGCGAACGTTGCTCGATTCGCTGCTGTCGTCGAACGGCATCAAACACTTTTGGCAGGGCACGAACCTGAGCGTCGAGTCTGACCGAGAAGCCGATGTCGACGCGATCATCGACGAGGTGCTGGTCAGCGCCACGGTGGCGTTGGATACGGACAGGGACAAGGTCGTCTACGAGGTGGGCGAGTGGTCGGCCGCCATGCAACAGTCGCTCGCTGATTCACTGGCGATCGCCGAGGTCGCCTACGAATGGGACGAGGCCGGTGACTTGGTGATCTACGCCGAGGACGAAGATGTGGTCGAAACCATTCTCGAGGCGATGCCCGACGATGAGTCCGAGACCGAGGCGATCGATGACGGGGTGGAGGTACAGGCGGTGCTCGGCCGACTCTGGCAATCAGCAGTGCACCTGGCACGCGACCCATCGGACACGGCATCGGTGGTGTCGGTGGCAGACAATGCCGAGATCGTCGAACACATCGGGCTGCCGTTCGGGTTCGAGCCCCCCGTCTGGCGCCATCTGGTCGAGCTGGCGGTCACCCTGCGAGATGGGCTCACCGCCTCGGGCGACGACGTCTGGGAGGACGACGCGGTGGTCGAAGCCGCAACCGCGTTGAAGGACGCCGTCCGCCCGTTCGTCTGACTCTGAACTTTCTGACTCTGAGTTTTCTGACTCGGAGCTGATCGGGGCAGCGCAGTACCCTTGAACTCATGGTCTTGGCGGAGTTGGAGGCGTACTTCAGTCGTCCGATTGCGCCGACCCGCCGGGTGGCATTGGGCGACCGCTATCTGCCCGTCAATCCGGCGCCCGGATTCGGGGGAGTGCTGCTGGGGGGCGTAGCGGCCCGCTTTGCCCAAGAGCTCGACTCGGACGAGGTCGCTGAGATCTACGGGTTGGCACTGGAGCTCGAGCATCGCGATCGTCTGCCGCAGCCCCGGCTCCGTCATCGTTTCCAGACCGACCGCATCGGGCTGCAACTCTGTACCCACCGCTTGATCGGTCTCGGTGAGACGCTCGAGTTCGAGCTCGAGGATCACATCGGGACTCCCGCCCAGCAGGTCCTGGCAGCCGTCTATGCAGCCGGCGCCACACCGGCAGCGGTCCGTTCCGAGATTCTGTCGGTGGTCCGGATCGGGCTCACCTGGCGAGGTGCCATTGGGGACCGGCTGCTGGGTGCGCTGTCGGGAACGCAGGTGTCCTTCTCGATGGGGGTCCTCGATGACCCCTTCCGATGGGCGCTGGCGATCCTCGACCTTCGCGCGCTCGTCGATGAGCCGCCATCGAAGCGTGAAGTCATCCAGGCGTTCCGTGACGGGCTACGTGACGCCCATCCTGACCATGGCGGCGGGACCGATGATGCCGCCGAGCGGATCGCGGAGCTGACCGAGGCTCGACGGATCCTGCTCGGCGCATGAATGCCGTCTTGCTGGCGCCTGGAGCCGGGTCGAGCGCTGATCACCCATCGCTCGTGGCCATCGAGACGTCGCTCGCGGAGGTTCGACCGGACATCGCCGTGCGGCGTTTCGATTTTCCCTATCGGTTGGCAGGGCGCCGGGCGCCGGATCGTGCGCCAGTCCTGCTGAGCGCAGTACGTGATCAGCTCACCCAATTCCACGACGAGACGGGTGCCACGTCGATCGTGGTCGGCGGTCGGTCCATGGGCGGGAGGATCTGCTCGATGATCGCCGCCGAGGCGCACCCATTCGTCGCCGGTGTGTTGGCCATCTGCTATCCGCTTCATCCTCCAGGCAAACCTGAACGGCTGCGGGTCGAGCACTTCGCCGATCTGGCGGTACCAACGTGTTTCATCTCGGGGGATCGAGATCAGTTCGGGTCGCCCGAAGAATTCGACCAGTGGATCCCGACCATCGCCGGCCCGGTGACTCGGCATCTGCTGGTCGGGAAACGTCACGACCTCAAGGGATGCGACGACGAAGTCGCGAGGCTGTCCGTGGCCTGGATCACGGGTCGTTACTGATCTCGTCGAGATCGCGTCGAGCGGTCTCGGGCACGAGGAACAGCACCGCGACGACCGCCAATGGCGCAATGCTCAACCATCGGAATGCCACGCCGTAGCCGGCCTGATCGATCAGGCGGCCGGCCAGCCAGAGGCCCAGGGCGCCACCGGCCGTGGCCGTGATGTTGAGCAGGCCGCCGACGCCACCGCGCCGATGCGTGGGGAAGAGCTCCGGTCCCAGCACCCCGAGCGAGGGCACGGTCGCCCCGCCGACGATCGAACCGAACGCTGAGGCCACCCACATGGGCCAACCGCTCGTCGAGAACATCACGGCGTTGCCGACGCTCAATCCGACGAGCCCGATGACAGCAACGCGGTGACGAGAGAAACGGTCGGCCAATCGCCCGCCGATGATCACCCCGATTCCACCCCAGGTATTCGTGCCGATGATGAACAGGACGAGCCGGGTCGCGGAGAACCCGCGAGCGGTGCGGAGGAACTCGTTCTGGAGCTGCGAGACCGGGGCGATGTAGAGATTGAGAAAGACGACGATGCCGATGGTTGCCCACAGCCACGTGCGATGGATGCGAGGGCGATGTGACGTCGGCGTTGCGTTTCGCGCAGACGCCACGAGGAATCGGCGACTCTCCGGGAGCGATGCGGTCACCGCGAGGATGGCGGGAATGGTGAGGGCCGAGAGCGCCCAGATCCACCTCCAGGCGTCGACGCTGATGTCTGCGGTCGGCAGCACCCACAGCACCATCCCGACACCGAGGCCACCCGACATGGCCAAGAGACCGATCGAGTAGGCACGGGTGCCTGCCGGGACCTCCTCGCACACGAGGATCGGCAACAGGAGCACGCCAATCGCAACGAGCGCTCGACAGAGGAGCTGTGACGCTGTGATCCACTCGACCGACGGCGCCATAGATCCGAGGGTTGCCGCCGCGGCGGCGCCGACGAGCGTCCATCGGATCATCGGTCGCCGTCCGATCCGATCGGCGTAGATCAGCCCGATCCATGTCAGAACGGCCCCCGCGCGAACGATGGCGAGCACGTTGGACTGGGTGGCGACGCCGAATCCGAGATCGGATCCGACAAAGGTGAGCGTCTGGCCGAGGAGTCCGCCGATGAACCCGCCGAGGACCGCCAAGGTGCAGGATGCCGCCAGAACCGAGGCGCTCCGTGGGTCCAGCCGATCCGGTGGTGCCCACCAGGCGGATCCCGCCGGTTTGTGAGGTGCGAGGTTCCGTCGCGAACGACGGATGGTTCGGCGGACCAGAGCGGCAAAGACCGGGGTCCAAATGCCGAGCGCCAAACGGAAGGTGATCTCTTCGATGGCGGAGTCTCCATCGAGCCGGACGTGGCGTTCCCAACTCGAACATGGTCCCTCAATACCGGAGAAGGCGACTCCTGCGAACGCGTCGGTCTCGTTGCCGCCGACCGACTTCTCCAACACGATCGGCGAGTCCATCGGGTCCAGCAACGTGGCGAGCGCCGCCGGGGACGCGGTGTGGTGGAGAACGAGTGTGGTCATGGTGCTGCAGGCCATACTGTCGGACATGGGTGGAGCTGGCACGTTCGTCGTACGGCCATCGGGTCCGCTGGTCGGAGATGTGCCGATCAGCGGCGCCAAGAACTCGGTGCTCAAACTGATGTGCGCCACCGTGTTGTGTCCGGGACGCTTCGTGATCCGCAATGTGCCGCGTATCTCCGATGTCGAGTGGATGGGCGAGGTGCTGACGGCGCTCGGAATCGATGTCGCCTGGGATGGCGACGATGTCCTCGTCGTCACGGTCGGCGAGGAGGTGCTGCCGTTCGCCCCCTATGAGCTGGTCGAGAAGATGCGCGCCTCAACGGCGCTGTTGGGACCGCTGCTGGCTCGCTGTGGCGAGGCGCACATCGCCATGCCGGGCGGCGACGATTTCGGCAGTCGCCCCATCAACCTGCACCTGGAAGGGCTCGAAGCGCTCGGCGCCACGTTCGAACTCCAGCACGGCACCATCGTCGGCCGCGCCACCACACTCAGAGGGGCACGGGTGTCGCTCGAATATCCATCCGTTGGCGCCACCGAGAACGTCATGCTGGCGGCGGTGTTGGCTGAGGGCACCACGATCATCGAGAACGCCGCCCGCGAGCCCGAGGTGGCCGACCTCGCCGCCTTCCTCAACCGGATGGGGTCACGGGTCGTCGGTGCCGGTAGCCCGACCATCAGCATCGAGGGTGTCACCGAGCTCCGCCCGGTCGATCACGAGACCATCGCCGACCGGATCGAAGCCGCCACCTTCGCTGCGTGTGTCGCAGTTGCCGGCGGCGAAGTCATGTTGGTGGGCGCGCGGGACGACCACATGGCCTCGGTGATCCGCAAGATGGGCGAGATGGGCGTGCGCATGGCCCCGGACTCTCGCGGCGTCTGGGTCATGTCGGGCGACCGCCCGCGCCGTCTGGACCTGTCGACCCTGCCGTACCCGGGCATCGCCACCGATGTGCTCCCCATGTTCGTGGCGGCGCTCTGCTGCGCATCCGGAACCAGCTACGCCACGGAGAATTTGTACGGCGGGCGTTTCCGCTACGTCGGGGAGTTGGCGCGAATGGGTGCCGACATCGACGTCGAAGGACACCACTTGGTCATCGAAGGACGAGAGTGGCTTTCGGGTGCGCCCGTCCGCGCTGTTGACATCCGTGCTGGTGCTGCTCTCGTGTGCGCGGCATTGAAGGCTGAGGGGGAGACCGTGATCCACGATGCCCATCACATCGATCGTGGCTATCACCAGCTCGACGCCAAGCTCGTCGCCGTGGGCGCCTCAGTCGAGCGAGGCGTCGGGGACTGACTCCTCCAGCGCTGGTGTCTGCGTCTGGGCCATCCGTCGCGCCCGCCGGTTGGCGGCTCGCAGAATCAGGTAAAAGATCGCGATCGGCGCCGCCGCCATCAACATCTCGTCCCAGCCGCCCTGATGAGCGAGAAGTGCCGCCGTTCCCATGGGTTCAGTGTCGCGCGCCCCGGGAAGTATCGCGGGACAACCTTGGTTCTACTCGGCGGCCTCCCGTAGCGTAGAGAGCCCAGGTGAGGAGCCCCGTGTACGACCAGGTCGCCGACGTCATTGAGATCATCCGCCCCGCCATCCAGGCGGATGGTGGCGACATCCTGCTGATCGACGTCAACGAGGACACTGGGATCGTGCAGGTGGAGCTCACCGGAGCGTGTGTGAGCTGCCCATCATCGACGGTCACCATGAAGGCGGGGATCGAGCGCATCATGAAGGATCGGGTGCCCGGTGTGACCGAGGTGACCCAGGCTGGCAGGGAACTGGTCGAAGATGGCACCGCCGTCAGTCTCTGACTCGTCCATCGACGAACTCCTCGCCGCCGCCCAGTCGGGCGATCGGGCGTCGCTCGCCCGTCTGATCACGACGGCAGAACGAGGTGGCAACGGAGCCCGGTCCACGGCGCGAGCCACGATGTCACAGACGGGCAGCGGCTACACGCTCGGTATCACGGGATCACCCGGAGCCGGCAAGTCGACCTTGACCAACGCGCTATGTGGGGCGATCCGCCAGCGGGGCGAGTCCGTCGGGGTGCTGGCCGTCGACCCCTCGTCGCCGTACTCGGGCGGCGCCATTCTCGGAGATCGGGTACGGATGTCGGACCACTCGACCGATGATGGCGTGTACATCCGATCGATGGCGACACGTGGCCATCTCGGAGGGCTGTCGGTTGCCACGCCTCAGGCGGTTCGGGTGCTCGATGCTGTCGGCTTCTCGTGGATCCTCATCGAGACCGTTGGCGTGGGCCAGGTCGAAGTCGAGGTGGCCGGGGCCGCGGATACCGTCGTGGTCGTGGTCAATCCGGGGTGGGGCGATGCGGTGCAGGCCAACAAGGCCGGCCTGATGGAGATCGCCGATGTCTTCGTGATCAACAAGTCGGATCGTCCCGGTTCGGGGGACACCTACCGCGATCTCGAGCAGATGATGTCGTTGACCGGTCGAACGGGATGGCGCCCACCGATCGTGTCCACCGTGGCGCCGTCCGGCCAGGGGGTGCCGGAGCTACTCGACGCCATCGACGGCCATCGAACGCATATCTCCTCCACCGGTGAGCTCCATGAGCGCCGTCGCTCCCGGGCAGCTGCTGAACTCCGGGCGATCATGTCGGCGGAACTGCTCCGTCGACTCACGTCGGACGCCCACCACGACCGGTTCGCCGAGTTGGTCGACGACATCAGCGAGCGACGCATCGATCCCTGGTCGGCGGCCTCGGAGCTGTTGCCGCCGGACTGATCAGGCCAGGCCCATCAGGTGAGGACCATCAGGTGAGGCACGTCTGGCATCGGCCGACGAGGTCGAGGCGATGGTGCTCGACCTCAAAGTGGCGTTCCTCGGCGATGGAGTTCAACGCTCGATCGATCGTGGCCTCCGCCTTCGCTGGGACCACGAAGTCGGTCACCGATCCGCACGACAGACAGATCAGATGGTGATGGTGGCCCGTCAGGTCCTCCGCCAATTCGAAGTGCCCGTGTTCGTCGGCCACCACGATTCGATGGACGACTCCAGCAGCGATGAGTTCGGCCAGATTCCGGTAGGCGGAACTCTGCGCCAGGGTCGGATCGAGAGCGAGGATCTGGGGCAAGGTCAGGGGATGGTCGGAATGGGCCAGCACTTCGACGATGGAGCGTCGCGACGACGTGTACCGCTGGCCTCCCGCGCTCGACATCCGCAGGGCAGCGGTGGTGTGAATGTCGTCGTCGAGCGCACGCATGCCCCCACCCTATCGAACGGGCGGATCAATGAGAATCAGTGAGAAACTCAACCTGTACTAGCTTGCGCGTCATGACTGATCTCGCCTCCATGGAGCGGCACGACAACGGCGTGGCCGTCATCACGTTGACGCACGGCAAGGTCAACGCGCTGTCGACGGCATTGCTGGAGCGCATCGGCGAACTGGCGCAGGAGTTGATGCTCGACCCGGCCCGTGCGGTGGTCATCACCGGGGGATCGAGGCTTTTCGCCGCCGGGGCCGATATCTCAGAGTTCGCCGCCGATCCCGACCCCGCCTCCGAACGGTTCGCCATCGCGGCCCCGGCCCAGGTGGCGCGCGTCGGGGGAGCGTTCCTCGATGCCCTCAATGCCGTTGCTGGCATCAGTTGTCCGACGATTGCATCCGTCAGCGGGTTCGCGCTCGGAGGCGGATGCGAACTGGCCCTGGCATGCGACCTTCGTATCGCCTCGACCCGGGCGGTATTCGGTCAGCCGGAGATCCTGCTGGGCATCATCCCCGGCGGTGGTGGCACCCAGCGATTGGCGCGCCTGCTCGGCCCGGCGCGCGCGAAAGACATGATCTTTTCTGGTCGTCAGGTGCGCGCTGATGAGGCGCTGGCGATTGGACTGGTCGACCGCGTCGTCGAACCCGAGGAACTGGAGACCGCTGCCCTCGGGTGGGCCAGCGAGTTCGCCGCGGGCCCGACCGCCGCGCTGGCGCTCGCCAAGGAAGCGATCGACCGTGGATTGGACGGGGCGCTCTCCGATGGTGTGTTGATCGAACAACGGTGCTTCGTCGAGAGCTTCACCACTGCCGATGCCACGGCCGGGGTGTCCAGTTTTCTCGCCCACGGACCGGGCAACGCCGAGTTCGCCTGATCGGGCGAGGTTCATCGTCGGCAGGTTTGTGCCGATGGAAGGTTCATGAGTTCGGTGCCGCCGCGGACGTCGATGTGGTTGGCGCACCACTGGCCCGACGAGGTCGACCGCTGCGTGGTCCTCGGACACCGACATGTCTGTCGACGGTGTGCGGTGCTGTATCCGATGGCCGTAGCCGTGATGGCGATGGTCCTGGCCCTGCCCTCGCTGGCATCCGCTTGTTGGGCACCGTGGCTGATGATGCTGGCGCCCATACCGGTGACGCTGGAGTGGATTGCGGAACACAGCTTCGCCATGCCCTACCGGCCGCGACGTCAGATGCTCGTGACCGCTCTCGCCGCCCCGGCGCTCGGCCTCGGTTTCGCTCGCTATCTACGATCCCCGGGCGACCGGTGGTTCTGGACGATGGTCGCCGTGATCGGGGGGATCTGCGTGCTGTCAGCGCTGTTGCCGTCTACTCGGCCCAGGCCACGCAGCCCAGCTCGAGCGGATTGTCCAACAGTGGGTGACGTGGGACAACTCGTACCGTGAGGCCCCGACGCCCGGCATCGGCCAGCAGCAGGTCGGCCTCGTAGCGGAAGTGGCCGTCGTGTGGGCCACCAACGGGTGCCATCGGGCTGCATCGATGGTGTTCGAGTGATCCGGCCTGGCCCACGTGTCCCGCCACCAGCTGGACCTCGACATCGTCGGGGCCGAGCCCGCCGAGCGACACCCGCGCTCCGACGCGTCGCACGGTCGAAAGGTCCGCCACCGACTCGTCGACATCGACCTCGTCGACATGGACGTGGTGCCATTCGTCGCGGACCCGTTGGCACCAGGCGGACAGTTCCCGCGCTCCCGAATACCCGTCGACAGCCAATTGCTTCGATGATTGGGCCGCCGGGGCGTACAGCTCGGTCACGTAGTCGCGAACCATGCGAGCAGAGCTGATGGCCGGACCCAACGTGGTGATGCATGACCGCATCTGGTCGGCCCATCCGGCACTCACCCCACCATGCGCCCGACCGTCGTAGTACAACGGGACGATCTGCTGCTCGAGCAGCTCGAACAACGAGTTCGCTTCGATCTCGTCTCGTCGCTCCGGGTCGACGAGTGCCTCAGCCGACGAAATCGCCCAACCGACGTCGGGTGTGAAGCACTCTGCCCACCAACCATCGAGCACCGAACAGTTGATGGCCCCGTTCATGGCCGCTTTCATGCCGGAGGTCCCGCACGCTTCCTGCGGGCGCAACGGGGTGTTGAGCCACACGTCTGCCCCGTGCAGCATGCGACGCGACACGGAGATGTCGTAGTCCTCGATGAAGCAGAACCGATGTCGGATGTCGGGGTCGTGGGAGAAGGTGACGATGGATCGGATGAGTTCCTTACCGGGCTCGTCAGCTGGATGGGCCTTGCCGGCGAAGATGAACTGGACCGGGCGATCAGCGTCGAGCAGGAGCGCACGGAGTCGCTCTGGCTGGCTCAGCAACAAGGTCGCTCGTTTGTAGGTGGCGAACCGTCGAGCGAAGCAGACAGTCAGGAGATCGGGATCGAACGCCGAGGCCGTCCACGACAGTTCCGATTCGGACAATCCGCGTGCCAACCCACTCGATCGGAGCCGCGTTCGGGTGAAGTCGATGAGCCGGCGGGTACCGGCGGCATGGGCGGACCACAACGCGGCGTCGTCCACCCCGTCGAGGCTCCAACGGTCGTGGACTCCGGCTGACCAGTCGGTGCCGGTTGCCTCCGCCACGACCTGTGCCATCTCGGCCGACACCCATGTGGCGCCGTGTACTCCGTTGGTGATGGATCCGATGGGGACTTCGTCGATGGGCACCCCCGGCCACAGATCGGCGAACATCTCGCGGGACACGTCGCCGTGCAACGCCGCCACGCCGTTGCGCCGTTCGGCAAGGCGCATACCCATCACGGCCATGTTGAAGCGTTCATCGACGGGATCGTCCGGTCGATGTCCGATCCGGTGCAAGGCGTCGAGCCCGATTCCGACTTCGGATGCCCACGAGGCGAAGTACCGGTCGATGAGATCCAACGGGAACCGATCGATGCCCGCTGGCACAGGGGTGTGGGTGGTGAAGACGCCACCCGATCGAACGGCCTGCAGTGCAGCGTCGAAGGACAGCCCGTGTTCACTCATGAGCAGGCGCACGCGCTCGAGTCCGAGGAAACCGGCATGGCCCTCATTGGTATGGAACACCGCTGGTTCGATCCCGAGGGCACGCAGCATTCGCACCCCACCCACGCCCAGCAGGATCTCCTGTCGTAGGCGATGCTCGGTGTCTCCTCCGTACAACCGGTCACAGATCGTTCGCAGATGATCAGGGTTGGCATCGAGATCGGTGTCGAGCAGGTACAGCGGCGTTCGTCCGACCTCGGCCCGCCAGACCTGCGCGACGAGGCGTTCCCCAGCGAGGTCCAACTCGATCGTGATGCCCTCGCACAGCGACATCGACATGGCGTAGGGGTCCAGATCGGGAAAGCGTTCCTGCTGCCACCCGTCGACATTCAGGGACTGCCGGAAATAGCCGTGTCGATAGAAGAGCCCGACTCCGACGAGCGGCACCCCGAGATCGGATGAGCTCTTCAGGTGGTCGCCGGCCAGGATTCCCAGACCCCCCGAATATTGCGGCACCGCCTCCGCGATGCCGAACTCGGGGGAGAAGTAGGCGACCGTGCCAGACAACGGAACGTGAGCATCGGTGAACCACGAGGGGCCGGTGACGGCCTGATCGAGATCGGCGACTGCGGCGGCGACTCGTTGAACGAACCCCGCATCGGTAGCGATTTCGACCAGCCGGGCGGGGTCGACCTTGGCGAGCAACATGCGGGGATCGTGACCGCATTCGCTCCACAGGCTGGGGTCGATCTCCGCGAAGAGGTGCCGTGTGGAGCGGTGCCATGACCAGCGAAGATTGGCTGCCAATTCATCCAGCCCGCCGATCTTGGATGGGAGCAGGGGACGGACGGTGAAGCTGGCCACGGCTTTCATGTGGCGTCACGCTAGCCAGTGCCACCTGATTCCCCTCACAGCAGACGGATTTCTGCCGTCTCCCCCGAGGGCAGTTCGGCCCGATGGATCCTCTATCCTGAGAGACGCCGGTCGTACCCGTGACCCGCGGAAATGCTCATGGCCGACTCCTCCACTGCACCCTCGACGCTCCGCCTTCCCGCGCAGGTCTGGGTGGTCCTCGTGTCTCTTGTCGCGGCCGTAGCGCTGCTCGCCAGTGGCGCCGACGGCAGCGTGTCGCAGGGCAGCGCAACGTCGCTCGTGGCCAACGCTCCAGGGGCCACGACTCCGACCACGCTGATCGCTCCTGGTCGACCGGGTCGCGTGGCGTACGTGACGCCAGCTGGTGAGCTGATCGTCGCCGAGGGCGACGGGTCGAGCCCCAGGACCGTTGGTCGCGACGCCGCGTCGAACAGCGCCGGGTTGTCGCCGATGGCATGGTCCCCGGCGACGTCGCAACTCGCCTACGTTCGCACCGATGGTGCGTTGGTGCTGGCCAATGCCAACGGCGAGGGCGATCCGCAAATCATCGCTACGGACGCCATCGTTCCGCCAGAAGCGGACGAGAACCTGCTGTCGTTTGACATTACGGGCATTTCGGTGGCCTACATCGCCAAGGGCCCAGGCGATATCGCCCAGGCGAAGCTGGCCGTGTTCGATGGTGCCGACAAGGGCAAGTTCGTGTCGCTCTCGGATCCCGCCAATCGGGTGCCGCTCGAGATTCAGTTCTCACCACTCGATCCGTATCTCTATCTGCGCTCGGCCGATGTCGAGACTCGCAAGGAATTCACGATCGCGGTGGTCGAGCCATTCTCTGGCACCCCGTTCGCTACCAACTTCTCCGTCGACGACCCGTCGTTTGCGCCCGACGGCGCCTTTCTGTTCGGCGTGCTGGCCAGCAAGGGCAAGGATCAGCTCGCCAAGGTCGATGCCGCCAACGGCCGGCTGGCAGTGCTCGTCGAACAGGACCGGATCTGCAAACCGAAGGCATCACCGGACGGTCGACAGATCGCCTACGCCGCGGGGGCCAACTGCCAGGAGATCTGGGTTGTCAACAACGACGGATCGGACCCCCGTCGAGTTGCCGACACGGTGGGAGGGTCAGCCTCGTTTGCTGGTGGCACCTTCTCGTGGTCGCTCGATTCGCGCACGCTGACCCATGCCGCGTGTCGCAGCCTCGAACAGGGCGTTTCGTGCGGCGGAAACTACTGGGACATCGCCGTCGATGGCTCGACGATCACGGCTCGTGCCGCTGCGGGGTCGGTCCTGCGGGAACAACGCCCGCAACTCAAAGCCATCAAGGTGAAGATCGAGATGAGTGGGCCGGTCGCGTATGACGGTCGAATGCTCGTCTCTTCGAAGGAGTCAACTTACGGACTCCTGCAAAAGCCCCGCGACGTCGCCGTCGACGTCAAGGCGGGTGACCAACGAGACGACAAGCGGATCTTCAGCGTGAAGCTCCAACTGGCCAAGGACAGCCGTTTCGTCACCGGCACGATCCGGATCCAGGACCCCGACGGGACGGACCAGACGGTGACCATCTTCGGCTCGGTGCTGTTGCAGAGTTATCGTTTCGCCACTGTGCGAGCCATTTGGTTGAAGACCACCTCCATGCCCATGCAAAGCGGACGTCTCGACCTCATCGTCTATCGATGACCGGCCGGGTCGTCATTCGCGACGTGGTGCCATCCGCTGCGGCGGGACGTTCTGCGCCGGCGATCATCGATCGGGCGGTGCCGGTCTCGGCAGTGGCGTTTCGTGACGGCCACGGCATCGTTCGGGCTCGGGCGCGCGTTCGATCGATCGGTGGCGAGTGGACGATGGTGCCGCTGAGGTCGACCATCGATGATGGCCACGTCGGCAGCGCGACCTTCACTCACATCGGACCTCATGAGCTCGTCATCGACGCTTGGACGGATCGGTACAGCTCGTGGTGTCGGGATCTGCGGACGTGGATCGCCGCGGGTGAGCCGGTTGAGGCCGAGTTCGAGATGGGCGCCCGACTGCTCGATGACGCAGCGCGGGTGGCCACCGGAGCGGAGAGAGAACGAGTGCGTGACGCCGCCGATGCGTTGCGGTCCGGCCGGTGCACCGACACGGTACGAACCAACGCGGCACTCGACGATGCCGTTGGTGAGATCGTCCGGCGACTCGTCGACCCGTCAGACCTCACGTCGTCGCCACCAGTGCTCATCCGGGTTGAACGGGAACGTGCCGCCATCGGCGCATGGTACGAGTTCTTTCCGCGCTCCGAGGGCGGATTCGCCGGCGGGGCGATCGAGCGTCTCGATGCCATTGCGGCGATGGGCTTCGATGTCGTGTACCTCCCGCCGGTCCATCCGATCGGCATCACTCACCGCAAGGGTCGGCACAATTCGTTGACTGCCGGGCCGGATGATCCGGGCAGCCCGTGGGGCATTGGTTCGGTCGATGGTGGCCACTGCGCACTCGATTCGTCCTTGGGAACCTGGGCGGATTTCGAACGCTTCGTCGCCCGCGCTGTCGAGCTCGATCTCGACGTGGCGCTCGACGTGGCGTTGCAGTGCTCGCCGGACCATCCGTGGCTCGGTGAACATCCGGAGTGGTTCGCCCATCGACCCGATGGATCGATTCGGTACGCAGAGAACCCGCCGAAGAAGTATCAGGACATCCATCCCATCGAGTTCTGGCCCGATACCCCCCACCGGGCACAGCTCTGGGACGCCTGCCGGGACATCTTCGAGTTCTGGATCGGAAAAGGCGTCCGGATCTTCCGGGTCGACAATCCTCACACCAAGCCGCTCGCCTTCTGGGAGTGGGTCATTGCCGAGATCCGCGTTCGACATCCCGATGTCGTGCTGTTGTCCGAGGCGTTCACCCGTCCGGCGCTGATGCACGAGCTGGCCGAGGTCGGCTTTTCGCAGAGCTACACGTATTTCACGTGGCGCCACACAGCGGACGAGCTCGGCACCTACGTCGACGAGCTCGCCTACGGCCCCCACGCCGACACGTTCCGGCCGAACTTCTGGCCGACCACGCCCGACATCCTCATCGGCGCCCTGCGCAACGGCACGCCGGCAACCTTCAGGATGAGGGCGCTCCTGGCCTCGTTGCTGTCGCCCAGTTGGGGAATGATTGCGGGCTACGAATGGTGTGAGAACACCCCGGCGTCGCCCGACAACGAGGAGTACTTCGATTCCGAGAAGTACCGGATCGTGTCGCGGGACTGGTCGGCGCCCCCGACGAGCGACATCTCGGCATGGGTGACAACACTCAATCGTCTCCGTCGCGAGATTCCATCACTGTGCGACTTGGCGTCGCATCGTCGTTGGCCGAGCGCGGATGGTCGCGTCCTCGCGTGGAGCCGTGGTCGCCACGGCGGCGACGCGGTACTCGTCGTGGCCGCGACCGAGTCCGATGTGGAGATCGAGACGTCCGTAGAGATCGACGGCTCAGCCTTCGGGCTCGGCGACCACTTCGATGTCACCGACCACTTGACCGGTGAGACGTGGCACTGGTCGAGCGGTAGCAACTATGTGCGCTTCGACGGAATCGATCGCATCGCCCACGTCCTCACACTCTCACCGACCGACAGCTGAACATGGCTGGCTCCCGGCTCGAATTGGATCCACAGTGGTACCGCAACGCCGTGATCTACGAGGTCATGATCCGTGGGTTCCACGATGCCAATGCTGACGGCATCGGCGACTTTCCGGGGCTGATCTCCAAGCTCGATTACTTCAGCTGGCTCGGCGTCGACTGCCTGTGGTTGCTGCCCTGGTATCCATCGCCCCTTCGTGACAACGGTTACGACATCAGCGACTACAACGGCGTCCACCCCGATTTCGGGACAATCGACGACGTGGCCAGATTGCTCGACGAAGCCCACGCCCGTGGGATCCGGGTCATTGCGGACCTCGTGGTGAATCACACGAGCGACCAACACCCGTGGTTCGTCGAGTCCCGAACCGACCGCAGCAATCCGAAGGCGGATTGGTACGTCTGGTCGGACGATCCCGAGCGGTGGTCCGAGGCACGGATCATCTTCGTGGATACTGAAGTCTCGAACTGGACGTGGGACCAACAGCGCGGGCAGTACTTCTGGCATCGATTCTTCTCGCACCAGCCCGATCTGAACTACGACAACCCAGCGGTGACCGAAGCGATTTTCGATGCCATGGCGACCTGGCTGGACCTCGGACTCGATGGTCTCCGCCTCGACGCTGTCCCATACCTGTTCGAACGCGACGGAACCAACGGTGAGAACCTCCCCGAAACCCACGAGTGGCTCAAACGCCTCCGTCAGCGTGTGGATGAGACCTACCCGGGCCGGGTGCTGCTGGCTGAAGCCAACCAACCACCGGCCGAAGTGGTCGACTACTTCGGCGATGGCGACGAGTGCCACATGGCCTTCCACTTCCCCGTGATGCCCCGCATGTACCGGGCTCTCCGAGACCACTGTGGGGACACGATTGCCGAGGCGTTGGCCGAGACTCCCGCCATACCCGAGGGGTGTCAGTGGGGGATGTTCCTGCGCAACCACGACGAGCTGACACTCGAGATGGTGACCGATGCCGAGCGGGCCTTCATGTACTCGGAGTACGCGGCGGAGCCGGGCATGCGTCGCAACGTCGGCATCGGCCGCCGCCTCGCCCCCCTCGTCAACGACGATCGACGCCAGATCGAGCTCCTGCACAGCCTCTTGCTCTCGCTACCGGGCACGCCGGTGCTCTACTACGGCGACGAGTTGGCCATGGGCGAACGGATGGAACTCGGCGACCGCGACCCGGTGCGCACGCCGATGCAGTGGGACGACTCACCCAATGGTGGGTTCTCGGAGGCGCCGAGTCAGCAGTTGTACCTGCCGCTGATCGACGATCCGACCTTCGGCTATCGGCATCGAAACGTAGCCGCTGCCGTTGCGGACCCGGACTCGCTCGCCAACTGGATTCGTTCCATGTTGGCGCTCAGATCCGAAGTCGGTGTGTTCGGGACCGGCAGCTACCGCCACATCGCCACCCCCGCTCAGCGGGCGATCTTCGCCTATCAGCGAGGACACGACATCCTCTGCGCCGTGAACGTCGGACGCGACGCGGTGTCGCTCACGGTGGGCGAGCTGGCAGTCGGGGAGGGGACCGCAGTTCTGGCATCGAGCGCTGGATCATCGCTGTCCAGCGCCAGCTTGGAGCTCGAGCCCTACGGATGGGTGTGGGCTCGACTCGGTGCTCGTAGGTGACCTGCTAGAACCGCGGCATCGACCCGGACGCCATTGTCACTGCACTCTCGACATCGCTGCACCGTTGGCTTCCCGCCCAACGGTGGTTCAGCCGTCGATCAATCGAACCCGAGCTGATCCTGCCGTTGCGGCTCGAGCCGTTGCGACGGGAGTGGCCGCTGATGGTCTGGGCCCCCATCGAGGTGCACCATCGCACGGCATCCGGGGCAATCGAGCACGAGGTGTACCAGCTCCTCATCGGAATCGATCGTGAGGCGCCACCAGGCGTGGAAGCGCGTTCGGTCATCGGTGACGTTCCGGTTCCCGACGGCTGGGCGGTGGCCTACGAGGCGCTCGCCGATCCCCGGCTCCGATTGGCTCTCGGTGCTGAAGTCGCACCGGACCTGGCATTCCGATCCAGCGTGCTGATGGGCGGTGACCACTCCAATACGTCGTTGATCTTCGACGACAAATGGGTACTGAAGTTGTACCGCCGGCTCCATGAAGGACCGAATCCCGACGTCGAACTGACCGTGGCGTTGGGTCGACAGGGGCTCGACATCATTCCGGTGCCGGTCTCGGTGTGGCGGCGTGACGCGTGGGACCTCGCGATTCTGCGTCGGCTCGTCGCCAAGGCACGAGACGGGTTGGAAGTGTCACGGGCGTCTCTCGACGATGTGCTCGAGCGTCGGTGCTCTCCCGCGCAGAGTCGCCTCGACATCGATGCTGATGCGGAGCTCCTCGGACGGACCGTCGCCGATCTGCATGTGGGCCTGGCGGCAGCCTTCGACATCGAGCCCACCAACGGACCGGACCTCGCAGCGGCGCTGACCGCGGAACTCCATCGGGTCGCCCCGCCGCCGGTCGATGTTGCCGCCGTGGCGCTCGCGTACGAGCGGCTGGCGGCGGCGGGGGATCTGGGATGGAACATTCGCGCCCACGGTGATCTGCATCTGGGCCAGGTGCTCCGTACCAAGACCGGCTGGACGATCATCGACTTCGAGGGTGAACCATCCCGCGCTCTGGACGAACGGCGACGGTTGTGGTCGCCGCTTCGCGATCTTGCCGGGATGATCAGGAGCTTCCACTACGCCTCGGAGATGGCCCTGTCGGCATGGATCACCGACGAGGTCGAACCCGCCGGGTCGATCGATCCTCCCCAACGCGAGCTGCGGCTGCTCGCCGAGTCGTGGGAGGAGCGCGCTGTGACCGCGTTCCTGCGGGGGTACACGTCCGTCGGCGAGGTGCACCGGCTGCTCCCCACCGAGCGGGTCAGTCGTGACGCACTCCTCACCTTGTTCGAGCTCGACAAGGCCATCTACGAGGTGGCGTACGAGCTGGGTCATCGCCCCGACCTGGCTGAGATCCCGGCCAGCGCCATCGTGCGGCTCTCGAACATCGACCGGCAGCCCCGCTGGTGAACGAACTCGTCGGTGAACTCGACCTCTACCTGTTCGCCGAAGGCACCCATCGGCGATTGTGGGAGGTGCTCGGCATCACCGGCGGCGCCAACGGTGAGCTCGTCGCAGCCGTTTGGGCGCCACGCGCCACGCAGGTCACCGTGGTGGGCGACTGGAACCAGTGGCAGAGCGGCCACGATCACCTCGAACGGGTCGGCAACTCGGGTGTCTGGGCGGGTCGTGTGCCCAACGCCTCGATCGGGCACCACTATCAGTTCGATGTGTGCGGCCCGGGTGGACGGTGGGTCCGCCACGCCGACCCGATGGCGCTCCGAGCGGACCCCCCGCCGGGCACGGCCAGCGTGATCAGCGCCGGTCTGGCGCAAACAGATCGACGTCGACGACATCACGACGGCCCGATGGCGATGTATGAAGTGCATCTCGGTGCATGGGGACGTGGCTCGGACGGCGCGAATCGGGGCGCACGGGAGATCGCCGGTCCGCTGGCGGAACATGTGACCCGACTCGGGTTCTCCCACGTCGAGTTGATGCCGGTCGCAACTCACCCGTTCGGCGGGTCGTGGGGATACCAGGTGAGCGGGTACTACGCACCCGACGCTCGCCTCGGTACCCCCGAGGACCTTCGATATCTCGTCGACACGTTGCATTCTGCGGGCCTGTCGGTCGTGTTGGACTGGGTCCCGGCACACTTCCCCCGCGACGAGTGGGCGTTGGCCGACTTCGACGGCTCACCGACGTACGAGCATCCGGACCCCCGTCGTGGGGAACACCCCGATTGGGGCACGTTGGTGTTCGATCATGGTCGTGGCGAGGTGCGAAGCTTCCTGATCTCGAATGCCCTGTACTGGCTGGAGGCGTTCGACCTCGACGGACTCCGCGTCGATGCGGTGGCATCGATGTTGTACTTGGACTACAGCCGAGAGGAAGGACAGTGGCTTCCGAACATCCACGGCGGACGCGAGAACCTCGAGGCCGTCGACTTTCTCCGAATGCTCACCGACGCCGTCCACGAGGACGCTCCCGGCGCGTTGATGATCGCCGAGGAATCGACGGCGTGGCCGGGCGTCACCGCGCCGACCGCTGACGGAGGGCTCGGGTTCGATCTCAAATGGAACCTCGGCTGGATGCACGACACGCTCCGGTACTTCGCCCGTGACCCGATCCATCGCCATCATCATCAGCAGGAGTTGGAGTTCCCCCTGCACTACGCCTTCGATGAGACATGGATCCTGCCGCTGAGTCACGACGAGGTGGTTCATGAAAAGGGATCGCTGGCGAGGAAGTTCCCCGGTGACGACTGGCAACGGCTGGCGAACCTCCGCTTGCTCATCGCCTGGCAGTGGATCCTGCCCGGGAGCCCGCTGATGTTCATGGGCGGCGAATTCGGGGTCGACGACGAGTTCGCGGATGAGCGAGGCGTCCCGTGGGATGTCCCCGCCGAGCACGTCGAACCGGGTGCCCGCGGCATCGGACGACTGGTGACGGCGCTCAACGGCCTGGTGGCGGAGCGACCGGCGCTCTGGCGTGCCGACGACGACCGTTCCGCGACGTGGTGGCTCCAGCCAATGCCCCAGGACGAGGCCATTGTCGGGCTCGTACGCCGTGACCCGTCGACGGGCGAATGCATCGCGGTGGTGCTCAACGCCACCCCGGTGCCGCGCCACGGGACGAGAATCGGCCTGCCGGGCAACGCCGCATGGCGTGAGGTTCTCACCACCGACGACTTAGCGTTCGGCGGCAGTGGGGTGACCAACGAGTTGGCATCGGTTGATGACGAACCGTGGCAGGGCCAATCGCACTCGATGTTGTTGACGTTGCCACCGTTGGGTGTGGTGGTCATCGCCGCCGACCACTGAGCGTCCTCACGGCCTGCGCCCGTTCGGCGCGCGCCCGTCCCTATCCTGGAGGCCGTGACCGTGTCCGACCCCCCGATGATGAACTGCTATCGGCATCCCGATCGATGGACCGGGGTGACCTGCCAGCGATGCAATCGCCCCATCTGCCCGACCTGCATGAAGACCGCGTCGGTGGGCTACCAGTGCCCCGAGTGCGTCCACGAAGGCGCCAGGGCGGCTCCCGTGATGTCTGCCCGGCAAGCGCTGCGCCAAGGATCGACGCCGTACCTGACATACGGGCTGATGGTCGGCAATGTGGCGATCTTCGTGATCTCGTACGCCTTGAACCGCCAGACGAGCCTGAGTGGCCTCGGCCAGTTCGATTTCGACTACGCGTTGATTCCACCGTTCGTCGGGGACGGCGAGTGGTACCGGATCCTCACGGGCGCTTTCATGCACGCCGGGCTACTGCATCTCGGGATGAACATGTTCGTGCTCTGGTCGATCGGCTCGGTTCTGGAGCCGGCGATCGGACGATGGCGATTCGGACTGGGGTACGCGGTGTCGCTGGTCGGTGGAGCGCTCGGGGTCGTGCTGCTCTACAGCCCTGGCGAGTACACGGTCGGTGCCTCCGGAGCGATCTTCGGGACGTTCGGCTTGCTGGCGATGTATCAACTCAGCCGCGGGATCAACCCCATGCAGAGCGGGATCGGCGCCACCGTCATCCTCAATCTGCTCATCACCTTCGCCATCCCCGGTATCAGCGTCGGGGGACACCTCGGCGGGCTGGTGGTCGGAGCGATTGCGGGCGCGGTCATGTTCGTGGGACCTCGGTCCGAGGATCATCGGATGGCGAAGCAGGCGCTGGCCGAACGGGTCGGCCGTGACGCGCTCGTGGTGGTCATCGGGATCGCCTGTCTCGTGCTGACGATCACTCAAGCTCAAGCCCTCATCGGCTGAGCGCTCGCCGTGATCATTCGAAGCGGGCGGCCAGGTTCTTCAAATTGCGTTTCCACACCAGCTTGAGCACCGGTACGGCCGCCAGCGCGCCCACTGGCCCGCCCGTCCACCACGGGAACACCAACCGCTCAGTCCAAGTGAACTTCGTCCTCCCCTTGCTCTTGGCTCGCAGGCGGAACACGCCCGACCCGGTGACGATCCCCACGTGACGGACACCCATCTCCTTGCCATCGACCCAACTGGTGACCTCCATCCGATCGGTGAGGCGGAGGGGTCCCACCTTCGTGTCGCAGTCGAAGGTGGTGCCGGCGCCTTCGGTCGAGGGGCCGGTGAACCGGATGGCGACGGCGTCGTTCATCCACTCCACGTGGGAGGAGATGTTGCGCACATCTGCCCAGACCTTCGTTGGGGGAGCGTTGAGGGTCACCGAGACTCGAAGACGTGCCATGGGTCCGAAGTTACGACGTCGTGTCGGTGACCACATACCATCGCCGTTCATGGCCACCTTCCCATCACTGGCTCCCGATCAACCCGTCGATGTGCGCAACGTTGTCGAGGACTCGCTCCCGACGGCTGTGAAGGGCCGCCCCGGTCGCTATTCACTCGTGATCAACGAGGGCTGGCGGGTGCTCTACGCCTTTGGCGGCATGACGATGGCGGCGGCGTTGCGCGCCGCCACGATCGAGCTCGATCGTGGCGACCTGGACCTCATCTCCGCAGATGCCACCTACTGCCAGGCCATCCCGGCTGGGCCCGTGGCGATCGATGTCGAGGTGTTGCGCCGCGGTAAACGTGGCGCGCAGGTGCTCGTGCGGATGTGGGCAACCGATGAAGCGGCGGATTCCGGAGAACACGACATCGCCGGTAACGACTTGGTGGTCACGGCCGTGTTCGGTTCCCGGCGGGAGAGCCCCTATGTTCTGAGCGGCGTCACGATGCCCGCCGATGCCGGGACACCCGAGTCGGCCAGGGAACGTCAACCCAGCCCTGAGCCGAGCCCATTCGATCACATCCCGTACCACCATCAGACCGACTGGCGGCTCGCCGTTGGGCGATCACCATCGGAACTCGAAACTGGTCCGTCCGACACGGCCCGAACGGTCTCGTGGTTCAAGTTCCAACGGTCGGCAGTACGTGCTGACGGCACCTGGGAGCCGTCGGTCATGGCGGTTCCCGGCGATGTCCTCGGCCCCGCGGTGGTAGAGGGTCTGGGCCGCTCCGACGGGTTCTTCCTCATCATCTCGTTGCAGATCAGCCTCCAATGGTTTGCACCCATCGAGGGGGAGTGGCTGTGCCAGCACACTCGCGCCCACGTCGCCGCCGACGGGTTCGCCACCGGGTCGGCAGAACTGTGGAGCGAAGTCGGCACACTCGTCGGGCTCGCGACGCAGACGGCCCTGCTTCAGCCGATGAAGCTGGGCTGAGCAACGGCGTACACCGAGATCGCCCTGGTCGACAGATCAGGTGTGAACGGTTCTCGTGTCCAACTCGACCAACGCTGCACCAACTCGAGTCCGGCGTCGGTCGCCAGCGCGTCGTATTCGTTCGGCAGGCGTGGTCGGAGATGCCACGATCTGACCCGACCATCGGGTTCGATGTGTGTGCCATGAACCAGACCTGACCCATGGTCGACGACCGTCCTGATCCGCAGTCCCGCCACCAGTTCGCTGGCCACTGTCGAATCGGCGGGAGCGCTCGCCACGTCGATGATGTCGTGCTCGGCGACGACGATGCCTCCGGGTGCTACGAGGCATCGTGTGGCGTGGGCCAGCACGACGCTGGCTGCAGCCGGATCGATCAGATTGTGCAGAAAATTGAAAGACGCCAGCACTACGTCCACACGCTCAGATGGCCACGTCGATGCGTCGGCAACGTCGCCGAGGCGTACATCGATCGCCTCGGAGCCCGGCTTGGCGCGGAGTCGATCGATCATTCGCGCGGACGAATCGATCCCGAGCACTCGCCAGCCTGCTCGGTGGAGTGGCAACGCCAGTCGACCGGTGCCGATCCCGAGTTCCAGAACCGATCTCGCCCGATCGCCCGACGGCACGAGCTCGTCGAGCGCCCACACGACGTCGTCAGCACTTCCCAGTTGTTCCGCGTACCATTCGTCGTAGACCTCGGCGAAGTTGTCGCCGTAGAGCGAGGGATCTGGTGGGATCACAACTCAACGCTGGGCGAGTGACCACTGGCAACGCAAGCCCGGCATTTCCCCCTCGGGGGAATACGGCGAGAATCGCGTGGAACCCTGAGCTGATCGGCCACACTGTGAGTCGTCATGGATGATGCCGCCGCTCTGCACTGGTCGGCGCCGGATTCGTCGGTGCCGCAGCCGTCGAACCGGTTCGTCGCGGTACCGGAGGCGACCGGGCCACCACGACTCCTGCTGCCGCTGACCCTTCGCCTGCGACGCCGGACGCCGACCGCCATTCTCGATGCCGGGTTCTCCGCCGTCCGGTTCCGTTTCGTCCGCGCCGTAGCGGTGTCGCTCGTGATTCTCGGGCCGCTGGTGGTGGTCCCGACCGTGTTCTCGGCTTCTGAGCAGTTCCGAGCTCTCGATGCCGCTCAGCAGCAGGGTTCGACCGGCCAGGTGTTCGGCGGCGGACTGGGAACGGATTTCTCCAGCATTGGAGTCTGGGGGTGGTTGGCCACGATCGGTTCGTACCTGGCAACCGGTCTGGTCGGCGTGGCCATGGCCGGATTTCTCGGCGGTTGGGTCGTCGGCCGTGACCCGTCATTCGGGGACATCCTGCGGCTGGTGGGCCGCGCATCGCCAGCAGTCGTGGTAGCTGCGTTGGTGACCCTGCCCTTGAAGGGGCTCGGTTTTCTCGTGTGTCTCATCGGTGCGCTGGTTCCGATGGTCTGGTTCATGTTGATCTCGCCCGTGATCGCGCTGGAGCGTGCGGGGCCATTTGCCGCCATCAAACGATCGTTCCGACTGATCAACCGTCGGTTCATGCCGGCCCTGGGCCAAGTCGTGCTGTGTGGGCTGATCGTCACGGTGCTCGGAACGGTTGCGTCGGCGATCGTCGCAGCGTTGTCGGCGACAGACAGCGCCACGTGGTTGGTCTGGTTGGCGGGCAGTCTGACGATGGTGCTTCGCGTCCTGACGGCCTGCCTGCATGGAGCGTGGGCGACGCTGTTGTACTTCGACATCAGGACTCGGTCTGAGGGCATCGATCTCGAGATGCGGATCCAGGCGTTGGAAATGAACCCATGAGCGCGTTCTCGTGGGCGGCGAACGCAGTAGCTCCGCCGACGCGCGAGGAGATTCGTGCGACGACCGACGAGGTGTTCACCAGCAGCGACTTTGCACGCAACAAGTCGCTGATTCGGAGGGCACTCGAGTGGATTGGTGACCATCTGCAACTCCCGGGTGGCGGCGGGCCGCCAGGGTCCGGCTCGGTGAGCATCTTCACGATCCTGCTGCTGGTCGCGTTCATCGCCATCGTGGGTTGGGCCGCCTACTTCATCGTCACGCGCTGGGTGCCCCGAGTGACACCCGACGACAGCGATGACGTCGAGGTCGAGCTGACCGAGGTTCGATCCACGGCGGAGTGGCGAACGACGGCTGAAGCTCATGAGTCCGCCGGCGAATGGAAGCAGGCGGTGCGGGCTCGGTTCCGAGAGATCGTCGGGGAACTCATCGACCGCGGAGTTCTCGACCCGGCGGCGGGTCGAACGACGGGAGAGTTCCGCTCCGATATGGCACGAACGTGTCCGCCAGCGCTCGCTTCGTTCGATCGAGCCAGCGAGCTCTTCGAGTTGCCGTGGTACGCAAATGAACCCACCGGTCCGGTAGAAAACGCCGAGATCCGTTCGTTGGGCCGCGTCGTGGTCGACATCGTCAGCCACCACACGGTTCAACCGCTCGCCGAGGTCGCCCGATGAGCGCCGTCGTCACCACCCCGGGACGGATGCGCATCGTCGGGATCGGAGCGGCGTTGGTGGCGATCGTGATCGTTTTCGGCATCGCGACATCGCAGCGGTCGAGGCCCTTCTCGATCCGTGACACCGGTCCGTCGGGGTACGCGGCGCTCGAACGCATTCTGACGAGGTCCGGCGCCCAGGTGAACGAGATCGATGCGTCGGACATCTCCTCGGTGTCAACTGGCTCGTTGCTCGTTCCGTTGGGTGCCGGCCTCACGTCGGTCCAGATGGCGGCACTCGAGGCTGCGGCCACACGCGGCGTCACGGTGGTCCGCATGGGCGACCAAGCGCAGCTCGTGGTGATCGACCCGACGATGCTCGGCGAAGTTCGCACCCGACCGCCACGCACGTGCGACCTCCAAGAGCTCGCAAAAATCTCCGATCTGGGTGACATCGAGACGGGAGGGCTGTTTCCTGTCACGGCTGCTACGGACGATCAACGCTGCTTTTCAGCGGTGCGCGGCGAGTTGGACGAGGCCGAGACGACCCGAGGAGCCATGGTGGTCGGCCGAACGCTCGGAACCGGGCGTTTCATCACGACCGCTGGACCTGAGCTGTTCGCCAACGACGTCATGCGCGCCAAGAACCAGCCCGCTGACATCGTCACGACCACGTCACCCAGCGACAACTCGGTCGTGGCTGTAGGCCTACTGCTGAGCGGGGACGATCCCACGGTGACGGTGGTCAGCTCGGGTGTCGCCGCGGTGGTGCCCACCGACGGATCGGCCTCCGATGACGGCTCATTGGTCGGGGCGATGTCGACCGGTGCTCGCTTTGCCGTGCTGCAGCTGATGGTGGCGCTCGTGTTGTTCGGATTGGCCAACGTCCGACGATTCGGTCGGGTCATCATTGATCGCCAGCCGGTCTCCATCGAGGGGTCTGAACTCGTCGCCGCCACTGCTGGTCTGATGATGCGCCGCCGCGACCCCGGCCGTGCCGGCCAGGTCATCCGCCACGAGATGAGTGCCCGAATCGGATCCGATCTCGGACTCGGCCCCGATGTCTCGCTCGCCATGTTGGTCCCTGCCGTCGCCGCCCGGAGCAGCCGTTCGATCGCCGAGGTCGGCGCCGTGCTCGGCGGACCACCGGTTGTCAGCGAAGCAGCCCTCACCCAGCTCGTCACATCCCTCGATCAGCTTCACAAGGAACTCTTGCAATGACCGACATACCGTCCCCCATGCCGCCGCAGCTCGAGGTGGATGAGCTTCGACAGAAGATGGCCGCGCTCCGAGCCGAAGTCGCCAAAGTGGTCGTCGGCCAGGACGGCGCGGTATCTGGGCTGATTGCGGCGCTGCTGTCGCGAGGACACGTGCTGTTGGAAGGAGTGCCCGGCGTTGCCAAGACGCTGATGGTCAAGTCGCTGGCCGCAGCGCTGTCCCTCGACTTCAACCGCGTGCAATTCACGCCCGATCTCATGCCGTCGGACGTGATCGGCCAGTCGATCCTCGACCAACGTGACGGCGCCTTCCGATTTCGTCAGGGCCCGGTGTTCACCAACGTGTTGTTGGCGGACGAGATCAACCGGACCCCGCCGAAGACCCAGGCGGCACTGTTGGAAGCAATGGAGGAACGGCAGGTCTCGGTCGAGGGCGACTCGATCATGCTGCCCGAGGTTTTCATGGTCATCGCCACCCAGAACCCGGTGGAGTACGAGGGGACCTATCCGCTGCCCGAGGCACAGCTCGACCGGTTCCTCTTCAAGCTCCTCGTCGGTTACCCGAGCTTCGAACAGGAGACCGAGGTACTGAATCGACATCACCTGGGCCTCGACCCTCACGATGTCATCGGCGCCGGGATCCGTCCGGTGGCCACCGTTGATGATGTGCTGGCAGCGCGCCGGGCTGTGGCGCAGGTCCAGGTCGAGCCCGCCGTGATCGCCTACGTCACCGCCTTGTGTCGGGCCACCCGCGAGACCCCGTCGATTCAGCTCGGTGTGTCGCCGCGTGGCGCAGCGGCGCTGCTGCGTGCCGCCAAGGCGTGGGCGTGGCTGTCGAACAGGTCCTACGTCACCCCCGACGAGGTGAAAGCGGTGGCGAAGCCGGCCATGAGACATCGGATGGCGGTGCGCGCCGAACTCGAGTTGGAGGGGACCACCACCGACGGAGTGCTCGACACCATCCTGGCCACGGTGCCGACTCCCCGATGATGTCGGTCACCACATGATCCTCACCGGCCGAACAGCGGTGGCAGCAGTGCTTGTCGCCGTTGGCGTGTTCGTGGCAACACCCAACGGGTCGACGAATGGTTGGGTCGTCCTGTTGGTCGCCAACGTGGTGCTGTTGGCGATGGCAGCGCTCGACGCGGTGGCAGCGCCATCGCCGTCGTCGATCAATATGCGGCGTGAACACCCTGGGGTCGTCGTCCTCGAACGAACCGCCACGTTGCGCTGGGTGGTGCAGAACACATCTCGGCGCCGGATGCGGTTGGGGATCGCCGACGATCTCCCCGACACGCTGGGTGTCCCGAACCGCCGTTGCGCCGTGGTCATCGCTCCCGGCGGAACCGCCACGGTGACCACCACCATGACGCCGGTTCGGCGTGGGCGTTTCGCGCTCGATACGGCGTCGGTTCGGTTGCGCGGTCCCCTCGGACTTGCCGCTCGGCAGGCGCGGATCAAGGTGCCGTCGCAACTCCGGGTGCATCCCCCGTTCCGGAGTCAGAAAGAAGCGGAACTCAAGATTCGCCAAGCGCGATTGCTCACGGTCGGGCTTCGTTCGGCTCGGGGGCTGGGTGGCGGAACCGAGTTCGAACAACTCCGTGAGTACACCACTGACGACGAGTTCCGATCGGTTGATTGGGCGGCCACTGCCCGTGCCGGCAAGACCATCGTTCGTACCTACCGCCCGGAGCGGAATCAGACCATCATCGTGATGCTCGACGCTGGCCGGCTCATGGCCGGTCGGGTTGACGGGGTTCCGCGGCTCGAGCACGCCATGGACGCGGTGATGATGCTCGGCGCTGTTGCCACCAGCCTCGGTGACAAGGTGGGGCTCGTGGTGTTCGACGCCGCGGTGCAGTCGACGGTTGCACCGGCACGCCACCGCGATCAGGTATCCCGCATGACCGAGGCGATGTTCGACGTGGAGCCAGCGCTCGCCGCCACGAACTACCGCGCCGCCTTCGCCGAGATGCTCGCTCGGTTCCGTCGCCGCTCGCTGGTGGTCGTGCTGACGGAGCTGGCGTCCCACGTGACCGAGGAATCGCTGGCTCCGGCGCTCCCGCTCCTCGGCCGGAACCACGTGGTCGTGGTGGCCTCGGTCACCGACCCGGCGGTGGCGTCGTGGTCGACCGAGCCGGTACAGGACGACGTGGGTGCCTATCGACGGGCGGCGGCGCTCAGCTCGTTGTCGCAGCGGCGGCGTGCCGGCGGACTGCTCCGGGGGAGAGGAGCGATTGTGCTCGACGCACCTCCGGGTCGACTGGCCAGCGAACTCGCCGATGTCTACCTCCAGGTCAAATCGACCGGGCGCCTGTGACGGCTGGCGCTGGCCGCGAGGAACTCGTCTGCGGCTGTTCGCCCACGATGCCGGTGAGGCCTCTCGACGCCGCAGACCGTCCCAGGACCAGCACGTAGGACCAGAACAGCGCTCCGATCACCAATCCGAACCCGACCCGAGCCCATGTCGGCAGGCCGGAGGGCGTGATCCACGCCTCGATGAGACCGGCGGTGATGAAGGCGATCACCAGTCCGCCGACCACCACGATCGACCGAGACCCCTGTGCCGCCAGCGCGTTGGTGCGGCTCCGGTCACCGGGCGAGATGATCGACCAGCCGATCGCCAGGCCAGCGGCGCCGGCCACGACGATGGCGCTGATCTCGAGTAGGCCGTGGGGGAGGATCAACCCCCAGAATTTCGCCCCCTGGCCGTAGTGGTGCATCACGGCGGCGCTGGCTCCGATGTTCACGCCGTTCATGACGAGCAGGTACAGCGTGGGGATGCCGAGCATCACGCCGGAAGCGAACGCCAGGAAGCTCACCTGGATGTTGTTGGTCGTGATTCTCGACTGGAACTCGGCCGCGGGGGCGGAGCTGTAGTACTCCTCGAACTGGCTGCTGGCGATGTTTGCGGCCAGCTCGGGGTCCACGGTCTGATCACGGGCGGCGGAGTCGTTGCCGAGCCAGACCCCTACCAGCAACGCGGGCCCGACCAGTGCAAGCGCCGAGATCAGGATGTAGCGGCGGAGATGCCACACGGCCGCTGGGAAGTGCTCCGTGAAGAACGATCGGATGGCGGCCGCAGGCGGGGTTCGTCGCCGGTAGATCACTCCCCGTGCGAGGGCCAGTACCGAGGTGAGCTCGTTGATGAGCCCGGTATCGCCGTAATTGGTCTGGGCGACGGACAGATGACCGGACACAGATTGGTACAGCACCAGGAGTTCGTCGAGCTCATCGCCACTCAGGCGTCGAACGCCGCGCGACGCGTCGATCGACAGGGACCGGATCCGATCCCATGACGTCCGGTTGGTCGCGATGAACGCGTCGATGTCCACCCCCCCACGGTAGAGGTGTTCGAGGGTCGAAGTTCGCCATCCGGTACCGTGGCGGGGTGAGCTTGACGGTCGACCACGGCATCGTCACCCCCGAGGCGGTGGTCCTCGAGCTGAACGCAGCGGGGGTTGGATCGCGTCTCCTGGCCAAGCTGATCGACCTGCTGATCCAGTCGGTCATGTTCTTTGTATTGTTCTGGTTGGTGATGTGGTCAGTTGGCATGACCGGTGGTGTCGAGAGCGTGAGCACCGTGGCCATCGTGGCGATGTACCTCGGCGTGTTCATCATTGTGTTCGTCCTACCGGCCGGCTGCGAGATGCTGTGGCGGGGCAAGACTCCAGGCAAAGCAGCGCTCGGGTTGCGAGTCGTCATGATGGACGGTTCGCCGGTCACGGCGACCGCCACGATCACACGGTCGGTGTGCTTCATCGTCGACCTGTGGTTCGGGTTGTTCGTGGCAGTGGGGTCAGCGAGGGCGAGACGCTTTGGTGACATGGTGGCGGGAACGTTTGCGCTCACGGAACGCAACGGTGGATCCGCGGGTCAGCCGCTGGTGTTTCTGCCGCCTCCTGGTCTCGAGGGCTACGTGCCGACGCTCGATGTCGGTCGGATGACCGAGGAGGAGTATGTCCTGGCAAGGTCGGTGCTCATTCGAGTGGCCGAGTTGAGCTCCGATGCCCGCTACCACCTGTGTCTCCGGACCGCGGACCTCCTCTCACGGCGGTTCGGTACGCCCCGGCCGCAGTGGCTCGCTCCCGAGCCGTATCTCATCTGCATCGCCTCCGCCTATCAGCGTCGCACCGGCACCTTTCAGAAGGCCAGCGCCGAGCTGCACCGGGGCTCCTTTGCATTTCCACCGCTCCGTACTCCGTGAACGCCGGGGACGTCGCGCTCCGATACGTCGACCACGCCGCGGCCACGCCGATTCTTCCCGAGGTCGTCGAGTTGGTGACCGAGGTCATGTCGACGTCGGTCGGGAATCCGTCGGGCTCGCATCGGGCCGCCCGGCAGGCGCGCCGCTGGATCGAGGACGCTCGCGATGAACTGGCCGCGGTGGTCGGGTGTCGACCTCACGAGGTCATCTTCTGCAGTGGTGGGACCGAGGCGGATGCATTGGCGGTGCAGGGTCTCGGACTGACAATGGGAGACCTCGGTCGGGACCGCGGGCAGAGTGGTGCAGCGTTGTGCGGGGCAACCGAGCACCCGGCGATTCTCGATCGTGTCCTCGCGGACGGTGGGGGAATCATTGCGGTCGATGTCGACGGCCGGATCGATCTCGACGACCTCCGTGAGCAGAGCTCGAACGCCCCCCGGGTCGTGTCGGTGATGACCGTCAACCACGAAGTGGGCACCATTGCCCCGCTCGCGTCGATCGCTGAGGTGGTGCGTTCGTCGGCGCCGTTGGCGGTCCTGCACTCCGATGCCACTCAGGCGCTTCGGTGGCTCGAAATGTCAGACATCTGGGCGTCGGTTGATGCGCTGACGTTGTCGAGTCACAAGTTCGGCGGACCTGAGGGTGTCGGCGCCCTGGTCGTTCGCGACGGCGTGGACCTGCGAGCCGTACAACTCGGTGGTGGGCAGGAACGGGAGCGTCGATCGGGAAGCCACGATGTGGCAGGCATTGTCGGAATGGCCCGTGCCGCGACGTTGGCGAACGAGCGTCGCTCCGAGACCACCGAGATCTGTCTGGCACTGCGAGATGCGCTGGAGACGGGCCTTGCGGCGCGGGTCGACGACATGGCTGTGCTCGGCGGTGGAGCCGACCGTGTCCCCGGGATCAGCATGTGCGCGTTGGCGGGTGTCGAGAGCGAAGCCCTGCTGTTCCTGCTCGATGCCGCAGGGATCGCCGCGTCGGCAGGGTCGTCGTGTGCCTCCGGAGCCCAGGAGCCGTCACATGTGCTCGCCGCCATGAGGATCGAGCCTCGGCTGGGACGCGGCTCGATTCGTTTTTCATTCGGCCGAGGCAACACGATGGACGACGTGTCTGCCATCCTCGACGTCGTACCGGCCGCAGTGCGGCGCCTGCGCGAGCTCGGGTCATGAAGCTGATCGTCGCCATGTCCGGTGGGGTCGATTCCTCGGTGGCGGCGGCCATGATGGTCGACGCCGGACATGACGTGAGTGGCGTGACCATGAAGTTGTGGGGTGGCGAGAGCGACAACGGGTGCTGCGCCGTGTCGGACACCGATGACGCGCGACGGGTGGCTCACCGCCTGGGGATCGAGCACCACGTCTTCAACTTCGGCGAGGAGTTCGATCGCCATGTCGTCGAGCCGTATGTGGCGGCGCATCGTGCCGGCGAGACGCCGAATCCGTGCGTCGAGTGCAATCGTCACATCAAGTTCGACAAATTGATCCGACGCTCACGTGCCCTCGGCTTCGATGCCGTGGTGACTGGTCACCACGTTCGTCGAGTGCAGGACGATGCAGGACGGTGGCGACTGGCGCGGGCGGTGGACGTTGCCAAGGATCAGTCCTACGTCTTGAACATGTTGTCCCCGTCGGACCTCGGCGATGTCTGGTTTCCTGTGGGTGAGATGACCAAGGACGACGTGCGACGGATCGCCACCGAGCGGGGCTTGGCGACCGCCGACAAGCCCGACAGCCAAGACGTGTGCTTCATCACCAAGTCAGCGGGGCGCCAGAACTTCCTGTCCGGTCGCATCGACCTTCACCCAGGGATCGTCGTGGATGAATCCGGCGCGACGGTGGGTTCGACCGAGGCGATCGAGCTGGTGACCATCGGCCAACGTCGCGGTCTCGATCTGGCGGGAGGCGATGCCCGCCGCTTCGTCACCGATGTCGACGTGTCCGCTGGCCGTGTGTCGGTCGGTCCACCGGAGCGATTGCTGGTCGACCAGACGCTGGTCGGGTCGATGGCCTGGGCGATCGATCCGGCCGAGCTCGACACTCTCGATCTCACCGTTCAGGTGAGCGCCCACGGCGTTGCCGCCACAGCTCGCATCGACGTGTCCACCGGTCACGACGGTACTGATCGGGTGACCGTGAACTGGCTCGAACCGCATCGGCGGGTCGCCGTCGGGCAGTCGGTGGTGGTCTACGCGGATGAGCTGGTCGTTGCCGGGGGACTGGCGATCCGGGCTGGCTGAGGACCCGTCACGCTCGGCTGAAGCGTCGACGTTCCGCCTCGTCGAGTACTGCCGCTGGCCGTCCCGGCGTGAAGATGACCTGGCGGGTGGTGACCTCGCTCGCCGAGGAGCGGCCCTCGATGACGGTCATCGATGTGGGTGTGTCGAGGTCGAGCTGCAACGCAAGGCCAGGAGCCTGCTGCGACAGGTCCGTTCCAGCGGTGTCGGCCGGCGCGGGACCGATCGCCACGACCCGAGCTCGCGGAAACAACACCGAGTCAGCGAGGATCAGCGGGTCGACGATGGTCAGGCCTGCTGGAACGAAGACCACGAATCGGCTCGACAAGGTGTGTAGCGAGCGCACCGCCCTCCAGCTCACGATGGCACCGACCAGTCCAACGATGATTCCCGCGACGAAGCTCCGACTGGCGAGGAGCCCCACGGTGGCGATCATCCACGTGGACGGCACCACCGTGGCCAAGGGAACAGGACCCAACAACAGCGTGGCGGGGATCCGCAGCGAGAACCTTCGCTCGTCGCCGTAGGAGCGACCATCGAGGAAGGCGTCGGCCACCCACGACGAGACCGACAACACCGCAACGACGACGGCACTGACGAGCGCCAACCCTCCGAGTACTTCGGCGCCGACCGAACGTGCGCCGCTGCTCGCTACCAACGACCAACCCATCCCAACAGCCAACGCTGGCGTCATCACTCGCAGCGTCGTCAATCCCAGGGGGTGCGGGACTGCCGTCGCCAGGGCCGCGCTGGCCCAGATCATCCACGCCAACGCGGTCAGTGCGAAGGCCACCGGTCGGGACCGGTCACTCAACGCCGAGCCGACCGTGTCAGCCCCCGCGAGCGCCACGGCGACCACGGCGACGCGTTGGGCCCAGAGAGTTGGATGGGTTCGCACACGCACAGATTTGCGGATGGATGCTCTCTCTCCCTAAACCATGTCTATGGGGGACTATGCACTGGGGGGCCGTGGCGTCAGCAATTCGCTCGCGCCTGCTCAGCGTCCTTTCGGAATGACGATGCCGTTCGGCGTGGCCACCGTGCTCGGTTCGCTGCCGTTCCGAACGGTTGCCGAGACGTCCCGCTTCATGTTGGATCTGGTGCCCCGGCTCGTGGCAGTGCCCCTGGTGTCGGTGATGTCCGCACCGGCTCGCGCCATCGCAGACGAAGCGGGCGAACCTGATCCACTCGTCGCCTTCCGCGCGTTCCTGGCGACGCTGTCCGGTCGGGTGGAACCCATTGTTCTGTCGGTGACCGGTCCGGTCACCGTGCTCATGGATCTCCGTCGCGACGGTCTCGGGGGTATCGGTGCGTCGGAGACGGCGACCGACCTCGTGGAGTCGCGAGCGCACGCCATGTTGGATGCCGCGTCCGAATTGGTCCCTGGGGCACCGGTGCTCCTGGTGCTCGACGAGCCGGCCCTCGCCAACTCCATGCATCCGACGTTTCCGATCGACAGCGACGAGATCAGCGCCATGGTCGCCGAGGTGGTCACCGATGTCGGCGACGCGGCGACGGTTGGCGTGAAGGTCGACGGACGGGCCGATTGGGCGATGTTGCTCAAAAGTGGCATCGGCCTGCTCGGTGCGCCGGTCTCGGCGCACCTCGAGACAGCTGGCGCCGAGGTGGCAGCGTTCTTGGAGCGCGGCGGGCTGATCGCCTGGGGTGCGGTGCCGACCAACGAGCCGCTCGGAACCAACGCTGACCGACTCTGGCGTCGACTCAATGCACTCTGGTGTGATCTGATCCGCGCCGGAACCGACCCGCAGCTGTTGCGCGAACGTTCGATCATCACGACCGCTGGCGAGCTGGGATCCTTTGGGGTGTCCCAAGCGGAACGAGCTATCGCTTTGGCGCAGGATCTGGCGTCGCGGGTGGTACGTCAAGCGTTCGGAATGCATCTGTCGATCGGCGCCTGAGGCGCCGCCTACGCTGAGCGCTGTGTCTGATGACCCGCTGGCCGAGTTTCCTCGCGGGGCGGCAGAACGAGTAGCGGCGGTGCGCCTCGAACTGGCTCGACTGGGACGCGAGTACTACGAGCTCGATGCTCCCACGGTGCCGGACGCCACGTATGACCTGTTGAGCCGCGAGCTCAGCCGACTCGAGCGGGACCATCCCGAACTGGAACATGCTGACAGCCCCACCATGACGATCGGTGGGCAACCGTCTCCGACCTTCAGCGAAATCACCCATCGGCTGCCGATGATGTCGCTGGACAACGCGATGTCGGTCGACGAGCTGAACGAGTGGGGTGCCCGGACGTCGAAGCGGCTCACCGACTTGGGCATCGACCGCCCCGTGTCCTACGTGTGCGAGCTGAAGATCGATGGTCTGGCGGTGTCGCTGCGCTACGAGGGCGGCCGGTTCGTTCAGGCGGCGACCCGTGGCAATGGGAAGGTGGGCGAGGACGTGACCGTCAACGTGGGCACCATCGAGTCGATCCCCGACCGACTGGGCGCCGATGCTCCGCCGGTCGTCGAGGCCCGCGGCGAGGTCTATCTGCCCATCGCCACCTTCGAGGCGTTGAACGTGTCGCAGGAAGAAGCCGGTAAACCTCGATACGCCAACCCTCGGAACACCGCCGCCGGGTCGCTTCGCCAGAAGGATCCAGCGGTGACCGCTGGGCGCGGTCTGGCGTTCTGGTGCTATCAGCTGGGCGAGGTGTCAGGTGGGCCCGAGATCGTGAGCCACTCTCATTCGTTGGAGTGGCTCAGCTCGCTCGGTGTCCCCACCAACCCGGAGACCAGAACCGTGGGGTCCCTCGACGAGGTCTACGAGTTCTGCCAGCACTGGACCGAGCACCGACATGATCTCGAGTACGAGATCGACGGGATCGTGATCAAGGTCGACGAGCTGTCGGTGCAAGCTGCGATGGGAACGACAGCCAAGGCTCCCCGATGGGCCATCGCCTTCAAGCTCCCGCCGGAGGAACGGACAACCCGGTTGCGGGACATCATGGTGTCGATCGGTCGAACGGGCAAAGCCACTCCGTTCGCGGTCCTCGAGCCCGTGGTGGTGTCGGGATCGACGGTCGGGTTGGCGACACTTCACAACGAGGATCAGGTGGCGATCAAGGATGTGCGCCCGGGGGATCTGGTGATCGTCCGCAAGGCCGGCGACGTGATTCCCGAGGTGGTCGGCCCGGTCCTCACCGAACGCCCTGGCGGGTCCACGCCGTGGGTCTTCCCCGCAACGTGTCCGTGCCCCCTCGAATCACCGTTGATTCGACTTGTCGGCGAGGCCCAGCACCGCTGCCAACACGCTGAGTGTCCCGAGCAGCGGTGGGCACGGCTGTCGCACTTCGCTTCCCGGGGGGCGATGGACATCGATGGGCTCGGGGAGAAGCAGATCGAGAAGTTCCTGGAGCTGGGCCTCATCGCCGATGTCGCCGATATCTTCTCCATCGACTTCGACATCGTGGCCGCCCAGCCGGGCTACAAGTCGAAGTCCATCGACAAATTGCGCCAGTCGATCGAGGCCTCGAAACAACAACCGCTCTCCGCCTTGTTGTTCGGCCTCAACATCTTCCATCTCGGCGCCGCCGGAGCTGAGGTATTGGCCGCCGCCATGGGCAGCATGGATGCCATCATCGGCGCCTCCATGGATGACCTCGCTGCCGTTGCGGGCGTCGGCCCCGTCATCGCCGAGTCGGTGCGTTCGTTCTTCGACGAACCGTCGAACGTGGCACTCATCGACCGGCTCCGCAGCGTCGGGGTCAATTTCGTGGGGCCGGAGCGGTCAGTACTGCCACAGACCCTGACGGGCAAGGCGATCGTCGTGACCGGCGGCCTCGAGGGTTTCACCCGCGAAACCGTCGAGGCGGCCATCAAGGCACGCGGCGCCAAGTCGCCCGGGAGCGTCTCGAAGAAGACCTTCGCCGTGGTCCTCGGCGAGGACCCCGGCGCCTCGAAGCTGGCGAAGGCCACCGATCTGGGGATCCCCACGATCGATGAAGCAGCGCTGGTCGTGCTGCTCGAGACGGGAGAGCTGCCATGAACTCACCGCGACGGCGTTTCGATGCGGTGCTCTTCGATTTCGGCGGCGTCTTCATCGACTCGCCGTTCGCCGTGGCCGAGGCGGGCGCCGCCCGACTCGGGATTCCCTACCCGCAGCTCTCGGCATTGATCTTCGGCAGTTACGACCAGGACGACGACCATCCGTGGCATCGGTTGGAGCGTGGTGAGATCAGTTTCGACGAGACGCGCCGGTTGATCTCCGAGGCGGCAGTGGCCGATGGACTCGGCGAGTTGGATCCGTTGACGGTTCTGGCTGAGCTGGCGAATTCGAACGGACCGTCGACCCGCGAGTTCATGGTGGAGCTCGTCAGGGACCTCCGAGTAGCCGGGCTCCTCACCGGTGTCGTCACCAACAACATTGCTGAGTTCGGAAGCTATTGGCGGGCCATCATCCCGCTCGACGAGCTCTTCGATGACGTCGTCGACTCGAGCGATGTCGGTGTCCGCAAGCCCAACCCGGCGATCTATCTGATGGCGTGCGAGCGGCTCGGCACCGAACCAGAGCGCACGCTGTTCATCGATGACCACCCGGGCAACACCGCCGGGGCCGCACGCGCCGGGCTCGCAGCTATCTGCTGTGGGTTCACGTTGGATTCGACGATTGCCGCCAGCGCGGAGATCCGTCAGGCGGCGTTGAACGTCCAGTAGGTGGGGACCGCGAAGTCCGGGCCGTCCGCCTGACGCCAGACCATGGCGGTGGCGGAGTTCACGTCCGTGTCGAGTGCCGGCACCCGTCGCCCCGGTCCGGGCGTGTAGGTGATGGTGAACCCGTCGGGGCCCAGGGTCCGTTGGAGGCCATCGTCGTCGGGGTTGGTGGCGAGGTTCTTGATCTCGACGCCGTTGATGATCAGATAGGCGTCGTAGCCGAGCGCCAGATCGACTCCAACGGCCGTTTGCCGGAGCACTTCGTCGCCGCTGGCGGGGATGAGTCGCTCGATCGATGCAGGTTTGGCAATCGACGTGTTGTTGGCACCCGTCTTGGCTTCGGTCACCACGTAGATCCCAATGGAGACTGCGGCGACCACCATGATGGCGAGGATCACGCGGCGTGCGACGGTGTTGTCGAGGATTCCCGTTGGAGCCATCCTCCCAGTCTGCTCCGCCGACAGCAGGAACGTGAATCCGATCCCGTGATCGATGCTCGGTAGGATCAGCCAACCATGTCGATCAGCTCGCCCAATGACCTCGTCGGTCATCTCCTCGACAACCGGTATCGCCTGATCGGGATGATCGGGCGTGGTGCCACGGCCCGGGTGTATCTGGCGGAGGACCTGCAACTTCAACGCCGCGTGGCCGTGAAGGTCCTGCACCCGCAGGCCGCTGGCGATGCCAAGTTCCTGAAGCGGTTTCGGGCAGAGGCGCTGGCGGCGGCGTCACTGAACCACCCGAACATCATGCACGTCTATGACTCGGGCACGGTTGGAGAGATCTCCTATCTCGTCTGCGAGTACCTCGAGGGCGGAAGTCTCCGAGCCATGGTCGATGCCGGGCATCGACTCACCCCCAGCCAGGCGCTCGTGATCGGGCTCGAGGCGGCGCGCGGACTCGACTACGCCCACCAACAGGGTTTCGTCCATCGAGACATCAAGTCCGCGAACCTGTTGTTCGGCGCAGACGGCCGCTTGCGCATCGCGGACTTCGGGTTGGCGCGTGCCATTGCCGAGGCGGCATGGACCGAGCCAGACGGCATGCTCATCGGCACCGCTCGGTACGCCTCGCCGGAGCAGGCCCGCGGCCGTGCGGTCGACGGCAAGGCCGACGTCTATTCGTTGGCACTGGTGCTGTGTGAGGCAGTGACCGGCGAGGTCCCGTTCACGGCCGACACCACGACTGCCACCCTGATGGCTCGATGCCAGGGGGATCTCACACCCCCCGCGGCGCTGGGACGCCTCGTCGGACCGGTGGCGCGAGCCGGGCGCCTGGAGTCGACCGAACGGCCCGATGCCGGGGAACTGGAGATCGCCCTGCTGGCTGCCGCTGAGGACATGGCTCGCCCGGCGCCGCTCCCACTCGTTGGCGCCATCGACGAGCGTGAGATTCTCGCTGATACCGATCCGCTGCTACCGGCCGAAGCACCCGTGACGAGCGCCGCAGAATCGTTCTCGGATCTGACGGTGGCGGACTCGCTACCAACCATCGCCACGCCGGTTGAGCAGCAGCCCGATGGTGACGACCGGCCTCGCCGGGGCCGAGGGCTGCTGATATCCCTCCTCGCTGTGGCGTTGTTGGCCGGGGGAGTCGCCGCATTCGTGCTGACACGGGACCCCACGAAGTCCGTCCCGTCGGTCGTGGATCTGACCCTGGCCGATGCGAAGGCTCGACTGTCGGGCAACAACTGGCAGATCACCCCCACGTACGTACGCAGGACCGGCACGGTCGCTGATCAGGTGATCTCTCAGGACCCGGCTGTCGGCACCGAACTCAAACGTGGCGCCGAGGTGCGCCTGGTGGTGTCGCTCGGGAACGAGTTGGTCACCATTCCAACCGTCGTCGGACTCGACGAGGTGGCGGCGACGACCGCGCTCACCGACGCAGGCATCGTCGTCGGGGACCTGAAACGGCCCAATGATGAAAAGGCCCCGCTCGGCCAGGTGATGGCGTTGGAGGCCACCCCGGATTCCGCCGGGATGGTTCCTCAGGGCTCCAGCGTGGGTCTGACCATCTCCGCTGGTCCGGCGCTCCGAGCGATTCCTCCTGGACTTCCCAGCCAGGACGTCGATGCCGCGGTCGCGGCGCTCACCGGAATTCAGCTCGGGGTGAAGAAGATCGAAGTGTTCAGCGCCGATCAGCTGGCAGGGACGGTGCTGGCCGTGAACCAGCCGGACAATGCACAGGTTCCGCGGGGAACAGTCGTGGAGATCACGGTGTCCAAGGGACCCGAGCCGCGCCCGGTACCCGACGTCACGGGCAAGTCGCCGACGGAGGCGACCGCCATTCTCGGCCAGAGCGGATTCCCGGTGTCTGGCATCGAGGGATCTCCTGCGAATCCGGTGATCGCGTCCGATCCGGTCGCCGGCGAGGTTCACCTGCCCGGGACGTCGATTCGCCTGTTCACCAAGAAGTAGCGAACCCCCAACGGCATCCGCAGCCCGTGCGGAGTGCTCACGTAGAGTGACCGTCACAGCCCGTGGGGGTTGTTGGGGTGGTCTGCCGACGTGGTGTTCCCCAGCCGCCGCGACTTGGCGGCCGCCCCAACAACCCCCACGAACCTCATTCCCGATCGGGAACGTGCGGCGCTACCCTTCGACGGTGTTTCAGAGCCGCCCCCGACTTCTGGATCCCGATCATCCGCCGCCGGCCCGTGAGGCCTGGCTGATCACCTGGATCGTTCTGAGCGGCGCCTTCTGCGTGTCGTTCACGATCACGATTCTGTCGGTCAGTCGTCCCGCCATTGCCCGCGATCTCGGAGCGGACCCGTCGTTGCTGGTCTGGTTGATCTCCGGACCGACCATGGCGACCGCCCTGTCATCGGCATCGGCGGGCAAGCTCGGCGACGTCTTCGGGCATCGGCGGAGTTACCTCGTGGGAATCGCCGGCGCCACGGTGTTCGCGTTGGCCTCGGCCGCCGCGTGGAACGGACCCTCGCTGATCGCGTTCCGCGTGCTGGGAGCGCTGATCGGCGCGTCGACCGCGCCGTCGTCGATGGCCATCATCAACTCGGTGTTCCCGGCGCGGGACCGCAGCCGAGCACTTGGCTATTGGTCCCTCGTCGTTGCGGGTGGACCCGTGGTCGGACTGGTGGCCGGAGGGCCGCTCGTGGAGCTGTTCGGCTGGCGGATGATCTTCGTTCTGCAGGCACCGCTGCTCGCGATCGCAGGAGTGGTGGCCTGGCGACGACTCCCCGAGACACCGAAGCGGGTGGGCACCCCGCTCGACGTCGGGGGCCAAGTCACGCTCGGGGTGTCGTTACTCGCCCTGCTGCTGGCGATCGACCGTGGGCGACCACTCGGATGGGACTCCACCGTCGTGCTCGGGCTCTTTGCACTCTCGGTGCTGACCTTCGTTGCCTTCGTACGTATCGAGTTGCGTGTGAGTCACCCGCTGGTCCCGCTTCGCTACTTTCGACGGCGGAGTTTCAGCCTGCCGGTAGCGATCCAGTTCTTCGCAAACTTCGGCTATATGGGTGGGTTCATCCTGGCTCCGAAGTTGCTCGACGAGGTCCGACACCTGGGGCCCGGAGCCATCAGCCTGCTGCTGATCCCGCGACCGTTGGTGTTCGCCATCTGTGGCCCCATCGCCGGCGCCATGATCCCGAGGGTCGGCACGCGCATCTACATGCTGATCGGTTCGATCTGCATGACACTGTCGCTCGGAATCCTGGCGCTGGTGGCCCATGCTCCGGCAACCGCATGGGTCGTGTTGGCCATCGCCATCTCGGGACTGGGCCAGGGTTCGGCGCAACCGGCGGCCGCAACATCTGTCGCCAACTCCGTTGATCCGACCGATCTCGGTGTGGCAGCCGCTGCGCTCCAGTTGGTCGGGATGGTCGGGGCGTCGGTGGGTATGAACCTGCTCGACACCATCCAGGTGTCACGAGTGGCGGCAGCTGGTGCGGCCGGATCGTTCCGCGACGCGTATCTGGTGGGCGCCTGCGTGAGCGCCGTCGGCATACTCTTGGCGCTGGGGCTCCGCCGGACGACAACCGAACAGCCGACAGCGGTCGGGGCGCCGCTGCAGCCCGACACACTGCACCCCGACCCGCTGCGACCCGTCAGTCTTCGGTGATTTCCTTGATCTTGGCCGCAATGGCAGCAGCGGTGTCATCCTGCGCCCCGCCGGCGATGGCCATCATCTTGGTCATGTCGCCTTGCACCTTGATCTTGCCGGCCATGAACGCCTGCATGCCCGCCTGGGGGTTGCCATCGACAAGGATGGCCTTGGCAGTTGCATAGTCGAGCGTGACCGTGAGGTCCGGGTTCTCCAGATGACCGAGGTCCATCTCCATCGCACCGCTGGACGTGTCCATGTGCGCATTGAGTTCGCCGTCACCGAAGGGCACCTCGGTGATCACTTGGTTCATCCGCACCACATGGGCGGGAGCCGGCGCATCGCCTTCGAGTTCCTCGCGGATGGCCCGTGCTGCGTCGACCCACTCGGGAGTCAGGAATTGGTACTTCGCCATGAATGGTCCTTCTGTCTGTGAGAGCTGTGTGGTGATCGTCGGGCAGACTACACAGCTGTGGAGTTCATCGTCAGCACAACTCGGGTGCCTCGTGGATGGGTGACCCGGTGAGTGGTCGCTCCGACCGACTCGACTCGCACGAGCGGAATCCGAAATGGCAGTCGCCGCCGCTGATGATCGACATGTCCATCTGCATCAACTGCGATACATGTATTCGACATTGCCCACCACAGTTCGGAGCCATCTTCAACCATGACCTCGACGTGATCATCATCCCGGAGCTCTGTTCGGGCTGCGACAAGTGCATCGACCCGTGCCCAGTGGACTGCATCTTCCCCGATCCCACCTGGACACCCTCGCCATCAGAATGGTGGTCAGAGCCCGAGACCGACGATCCGTATCGCTGACTGCCGCACCGTCTGCCCGCCGGTATGGTGGGCGAATGGTCGACATCCTCGAGGGCGCTGAGCCCCAGTCCTGGTCCGGCGACAACCACGGGGTACTGGTACTCCACGGCTTCACCGGTTCGCCGCACTCGGTCCGGCCGTGGGCCGAGGCGTTCGCGGCGCAGGGCTACAGCGTCGAATTGCCGCTGCTGCCGGGTCACGGCACCTCGGTCGAGGACATGATGACCACCAGCTGGGCCGACTGGTCCGAGGCAGCCGAGGACGCGTACCAGCGACTCGCCGAACACTGCGACATGGTCCTGGTGGCGGGGTTGTCCATGGGTGGCACCCTCACCACGTGGCTGGCAGCGAAGCACCCGGAGATCGTCGGCATCGAGCTGGTGAACCCTGCGGTCATGCCCCAGCCCGAGATGGAGGAATTGCTCCGCCCGATGCTCGAGGCCGGGGAGACCAGCTTCGATGCCATTGGCAGCGACATCGCCAAGGAAGGAATCGTCGAGCTGGCGTACGAGCGAACCCCGCTCGGTCCTCTCGCCTCGCTCGGCGAAGCCATCGAGGCGCTGCAACCAATGTTGGCATCCGTGACCTGCCCGGTGCTGTTGATGACCTCGCCACAGGATCATGTCGTTGTCCCGGCCTCCAGCGACCATCTGGCCGCTCGGGTCGGTGGACCGGTCGAGCGCGTCTCGTTGGACCGGAGCTACCACGTCGCAACGCTCGATCACGACGCGCCGCTCGTCGAGAAGTGCTCGGTGGAATTCGCGTCTCGGGTGTTCGGCTGATCGGCCGTAGACTCTCCCCCCTATGCCAGAACGCATCACGGCCGAGGACGTGTCCCACGTAGCTCGCCTCGCCCGACTCAACATCGCCCCCGATGAGCTGGAGCTGTTCACCAGCCAGCTCGGAGACATCTTGGAGTACGCCGCCGACATGGCCGCACTCGACCTCGACGGGGTGGAGCCGATGGGTCACCCCCACGGCCTGCGCAACGTGATGCGTGCTGATGTGCTGACACCCTCACTCGACCGAGCCGAGGTCATGGCGGCCGCGCCCTCAACGGAATCTGGCATGTTCCGCGTGCCCCCGGTCCTGGGCGAGGAGCTATGAGCGATCTCACGACAGCGCGACAGATGGCAGCGTCGGTGACCGCGCGGTCCGTCTCGGCGACCGAACTGATCGAGGTGTCGTTGGCGGCCATCGCCGAACGCGACGGCGAGATCTCGGCGTTCAATCTCGTGACCGCAAACGATGCTCGGCGACAGGCCGCCGTCATCGATGCGCGGCTGGCTGCTGGCGAGGAGGTCGGTCCTCTGGCAGGCGTGCCCATTGCCTTGAAAGACAACTTGTGCACTCGGGGTGTTCCGACGACGTGCAGCTCCAAGATTCTCGACGGATGGCGCCCGCCCTACGACGCCACGGTGGTCGAACGTCTGGCCGCGGCTGGCGCCATCAGCGTCGGCAAGACCAACCTCGACGAGTTCGCCATGGGGTCGTCGACGGAGAACTCCGCGTTCGGTCCCACCCGCAACCCCCACGACACGTCACGGGTTCCGGGGGGCTCCTCGGGCGGCAGCGCCGCGGCAGTTGCGGCGGGGTACGTGCCGTTGTCACTGGGTTCGGACACCGGCGGATCCATTCGCCAACCCGCAGCACTGTGCGGCGTGGTCGGGGTGAAGCCCACCTACGGGCTCGTCAGCCGCTATGGACTGGTGGCCTTCGCCAGCTCGCTCGACCAGATCGGACCATTCGCGAATTCCGTGTCGGATGCCGCGCTGTTGTTGGAGGTCATTGCCGGCCACGACGCGCGGGACTCGACCTCGATTCCTCAGCCCGTGGCGGACTTGAGCGCACATCTCGACGACGGTGTGGCGGGCCTTCGAGTGGGCATCGTCAATGAGTTCATGGTCGATGGCATCGCCGATGACGTCCGGCGTCAGACCCATGCCGCCGCCGAAGCGCTCGCCGCCGCTGGCGCCATCGTGGGCGAGGCCTCGGTGCCAGCGGCTGCCTACGGCTTGGGTGCGTACTACCTCATCGCTCCTGCCGAGGCGAGCTCCAATCTCGCCCGTTACGACGGCGTGCGGTTCGGCCTTCGTGTCGACGCCAACAACACGCCGGACATGTACGACGAAACTCGCACGGCTGGATTCGGCGACGAGGTCAAACGCCGGATCATGTTGGGCACCTACGCACTCTCAGCCGGCTACTACGACGCCTACTACGGCACAGCCCAGAAGGTGCGCTCGCTGATTCGTCGTGATTTCGATCGAGCCTACGAACAGTACGACGTGTTGTTGTCGCCCACGTCGCCGACCACCGCGTTCGCCCTCGGTGACAAGACGGCGGATCCGCTGACGATGTACCTGAACGACATCTGCACCATTCCCACCAACCTCGCCGGTCACCCGGCGATGTCGGTGCCATTCGGGGTCGGAGACGACGGTCTCCCCATCGGGGTGCAGATCATGGCCCCCATGCTCGGCGAGGTGACGATGTTCCGGGCAGCGGCAGTGCTGGAGGGCGCAGCACCGGCCGGATCGACCACGAATCGGGTGACACGATGAGCAGCGAGTTGCCGAACGGCTGGAAGATGGTGATCGGGCTCGAGGTCCACACCGAGTTGGCGACCGAGACCAAGTTGTTCTCGGGGAGCGCCAACCATTTCGGTGGCGAGCCCAACACCCAACTCGATCCCGTGAGCCTTGGTCTGCCCGGGTCGCTGCCCGTGTTGAACGAGCGAGCTGTGGAGTTGGCCATTCGCATCGGTCTGGCGCTGAATTGCGTGGTGCAACGGTCGGTCTTCGCCCGGAAGAACTACTTCTACCCGGATCAGCCGAAGGACTTCCAGATCAGCCAGTACGAGTTGCCGATCAACGGCGAGGGGCATCTTGACCTGCCCGACGGTTCGACGGTCGGGATCACTCGGGCCCATCTCGAGGAGGACACCGGCAAGAGTTCACATATGGGCTCCGGCGGCGGCCGGATCCACGATGCCGAGTACACCCTGGTGGACTACAACCGAGCGGGTGTGCCGTTGCTCGAGATCGTGAGCGAACCCGACATGCGCACGGCGGAACAGGCAAAGGTCTACGTGACCGAGCTTCGGTCGATTCTCGTGGCCGTTCGGGCATCTGACGGCAAGATGGAGGAAGGGTCGATGCGTGTCGACGCCAACGTCAGCGTTCGCCGCAGCGACAACGATCCCTTCGGCACGCGCTGCGAGATCAAGAACGTGAACTCCATCCGATCCCTCGGACGCGCCATCGACTTCGAGGCCCGGCGTCAGATCGACCTGCTCGAAGCGGGGGAGTCGATTCGTCAGGAAACCCGTCACTGGAACGAAGACGAAGGCCGAACCGTCACCCTGCGTTCGAAAGAGGAGGCCACGGACTACCGGTACTTCCCAGAGCCCGACCTGGTCGAACTCGATCCTGATCCCGCCTGGATCGAAGAGATCCGGGCGGCATTGCCGATGCTGCCTCGTGAGCGTCGGTTGCAGTTGACAGCGCGGACGGGAGCCTCGA
>Ga0335397_10000377_pt1 | contig 56293 bp, 36 predicted proteins | sample MAT04_FD_205740 | JGI IMG/M metagenome (GOLD analysis project Ga0335397, IMG submission 205740) | Freshwater microbial communities from Lake Fryxell liftoff mats and glacier meltwater in Antarctica - MAT-04 (spades assembly) (version 2) ...
CCATGCTCGCGGCCGGCAAAGGCTCGGTGATCAACGTCGCCTCGTTGTCCGGCATGACCCCCTTGTCGCGCGTGGTGGCGTACTCCGCCGCCAAAGCCGCGGTGATCAATCTCACGCAATTTCTCGCGCGGGAATGGGCGACGAGAGGTGTTCGCGTGAATGCTCTCAGCCCCGGTTTCTTCCCGGCCGAGCAAAATCGCAAATTGCTGTTCAATGATGACGGCAGTTATTCCGACCGCGGGAAGCAGATCATCGGCCACACGCCAATGGCCCGCTTCGGCAGCGCGGAGGAACTCGGCGGCGCGGTTGTCTGGCTCGCCTCACAACGGGCATCTTCGTTTGTCACCGGTCAGAACATTGTCGTGGATGGAGGATTTACTTCGACGACAATTTAGTTCCATGTGGTCCCGCCGATGCCATCGGCGGGCTTTGTTCTTCTAACGCCTCACGCCAAATACCTAACACCTGAACCCATCCACTTCAACAAGGCCCCACGATGTCCCTCCCCATCAAGACCGACGCCAGCCAGTTCGATTTCCTCTCGCTGGGGGCGCTCGTCCATCGCATCGACCCCGGCATCATTCCGTTTCGCAAGGCACGGACGTTTGATGTGCATGTCTCCGGCGGCGAGTACAACGTCGCGGCCAATCTCGCCGACTGCTTCGGCCTCAAAACGGGCGTCGCGACGGCGATGGTTGATTATCCCATCGGCGAACTCGTGCAGACCCGCGTGAAGGAAATGGGCGTTACGCCATTCTACAAATGGTTCAAACACGACGGCGTCCGCGGGCCGAATATCGCCACGGTCTACAGCGATCGCGGACAGGGTGTCCGCGCTCCAGTCGTGTTCTACAACCGCGCGAACGAAGCCGGAGCGATGCTCAAGCCCGGCGACTTCGATTGGAAGACGATTTTCGCCGGCGGCGTGAAATGGTTCCACTCCGGCGGAATCTTCGCCGCCCTGTCGGAGACCACCTCGCAAGTCATCATCGAAGGGATGAAAGCCGCGAAAGCCGCCGGGGCGATCACGTCGTTCGATCTCAATTATCGCGCCAAGCTGTGGTCATCCGTCGGCGGCGACAAAAAGGGAGTCGAGACGATTGGCAAGATCGTCGAGCATGTCGATTGCCTCGTGGGGAACGAGGAAGACTTGCAGAAGGGCCTGGGCATCGAAGGGCAAAACGTCGAGCATGCGTCCAAGCTCGACCCGAATGCGTTTTTCCAGATGATCGAAAAAGTGACGGCGAAGTATCCGCACATCAAGATGGTTGCCACCACGCTGCGGGAAGTCCATTCCACGAACCGCCACGACTGGGCCGCCGTGCTGTGGCTGGAAGGAAAAACCTACATCAGCCCGACGATGCAGTTGAATGTGATCGACCGCATCGGCGGGGGCGACGGCTTCGCCGCGGGCTTGATCTACGGCCTCCTCTCCGGCAAAGACCCCGAGCAGGCGCTGCGTTTAGGCTGGGCACACGGAGCACTGCTCACCACCTTCCCCGGCGACACAACGATGGCGAGACTGCCCGAGGTCGAAGCCCTGGCCAAAGGCGGCACAGCCCGCGTGCAACGCTAAATCGGTTTCAGTCTTAGCCCCCGGTCAATGACCGGGGGCTTGCCTGCGGCTTGCACCGGCGTGATATAATCTAAGGCCGAATGACTTCCGTGCGTTCAAACGCTGGAGACAGATTTAAGATGTCCATCGCAGAAGTTGTCAAACCGCCCTTGTTGTACGCCGGTCAGCGCTTAGATCGCGACGAATTTTACCGTCGTATCGAAGACTGGGAGCAATCAGGAAAAAGTTTACGCAGAATTGAACGCCTCGAAGGGGTGGTCTACATGTCGGCGGCCATTCGCACACCACAACACGGCATTCCCCACGCGATCATCATGACGTGGCTCGGAACTTATGCGGCGCTGACGCCAGGCCTTGACCCCATCGGACCGGCAACATTGCGGATCGACGACGACAATGACCCGGAGAGTGACGCAATTCTGAGAATTCGTCCGGAATTTGGCGGTCAATCGGAGATCGACAGCCAGGGATATATCGACGGCGCGCCGGAATTATTAGTCGAGGTCACGGCATCTACAACTGAACGCGATCTGCAAACCAAATTTGAAATCTACCGCCGCAATGGTGTCCTGGAATACCTCGTCTGGGAAACCATTGCTGAGGAGTTTCATTGGTTTGTACTGGAGAACGGCGAATATCATCGGTTGCTGCCCGATGAGAATCAGCAGTTACGCAGCCGCGTGTTTCCCGGCCTGTGGCTCGATGTCCCCGCAGTGCTTGGCGGGAAGCTCGCGCAGGTGCTCGACGTTGTGCAGCATGGACTGGCGACGGAAGAGCACAGAGAATTCGTTGCTCAGCTGGCCGCGAAACAGCGAGCGACCTAAGTCGCCTCTCAGCCAACTTTACTGCCACTCGGCGGGGGACATGGAACCCATGCGGGTCCGTTCTCCCTCGCTGAGGATGCCGCGGAAGGTGAGTTCGACGAGCGCCTTATACTGCTGGCAGAGCGGGACCGAGCGGCCGGCGAAGTAGTTGGTGAACATGGTGCCGTAAAGGATGTTGCTCATCGCGTCGAGCAAGTCATCCACCGGCAGATCGCTGCGTAGGCGCCCGGTGTTCATAAGATCTTGGTAGATGTCGCGCCAGCGCGAGCGACGGGTGTCGCGGTAGACGAAGAACGTCGGCTGCGCGCGGTCGCGGAAAATCGCCCGCTCCTGTATTAACAGCTCCGTGTGCTCGGGATACTGATCAAAAAATTCGAGGAAGGCCCAGATCGATTTCGCCATGCAGCGGAACGGATCGTCGTCCACGTGAATGACTGCCTGCAAAGCCGCCTGTAAGTCCTGCATCCCCTGATCGACGCAGGCGAAGAATAAATCCTGTTTGCCGGGGAAGTAGAGGTATAACGTCCCCTTGGCGACTTGCAGTTCGTTCGCCACACGATCCATTTCGCAGGCGGTGTAACCGAGGTCCGCAAACAATCGCGTCGCCGCGGAGATGATCTCGCGTCGGCGTCGGGTGCGATGCTGGCTTTCGAGTGTGGTGGGCAGGCTCATGCCAAAGGACCTTGCGTCAAGAACGTGGCGCAACACCGTTTTCGTCGCTGAACCAAACCGCTGAAAGGGAATTGGGTCTTGAAATCGGTCACAGATCGACTAAAATCTATGGATATTATGACTGACCAGTCAGTCATTGTCGACCCCGAAAGGGTCTTGGGAGCCAAAAATGAGACGAATCACCTTGCCAGTGACACAACCTAAGCTGCTGATAGCGTTAGGGTTTGGATTTGTATTCTTAATCGGATGTCAGCAGAAACCCCCAGAGAAACCGAAGGTCAAACTTCCGCAAGTCTTCATCGAGTCGCCTGTCACCAGCCAAGTGACGGACTTCGAGGAATACACGGGCCGGCTCGCGGCGGTCAAATCGGTCGATGTGCGCGCCCGTGTGAGCGGGTATCTCGACAAGGTCCAGTTTGCGGACGGTGCCGACATCGACGATGAGGCTCCCCTGTTTCAAATCGATCCGCGCCCGTTCGACGCCGCATTGAAACAGGCCGAGGCCACCGTCAATCAGATGCAAATCCGATTGGGCCGGATGAAACGGCAGGAAGAGCGCCTGGGGCGTCTGTCGGACCAGAAAATCACGACTGCCGAGGATTTGGAGATGATCAAATCGCAGCGCGAGGAAACCGATGCGGAGCTACAGGCGGCTCAGGCGAATGTCGACCTCGCGAAACTGAATCTGGAGTTCACGGAAATCCGTTCGCCATTCGCGGGCCGCATCAGCCGCCGCCTGGTGGATGCTGGCAATCTGGTGAAAGCTGACGACACCTTACTGGCGACCATCGTGTCGCTCGATCCCATCGATGCGTACTTCGATATTGATGAGCGGACGGTGCTGCAAATCCGCCGGCTCATGGTCGATGGCAAAATCTCCGTGGAAGACGGGAAAACGATGACGGTCCAATTGGCACTGGCCGACGAGGACGAGTTCACCCTGACCGGCAAGGTCGATTTTCAAGACAACCAGCTCTCGGCGACCACCGGCACATTACGATTGCGTGCTCAGGTCGATAATCCGCGCAAGTTGCTCGCGCCCGGGATGTTCGTGCGCGTCCGTTTGCCAATCGGTCAGCCGCACGACGCCGTGATGATTTCAGAAGAGGCTTTGGGCAGCGATCAGGGGCATCGCTTCGTCTATGTGGTGGATGCGAACGACGACGTGGAGTATCGCCGGATTCAAGTGGGCCGGGTTGATGGGAAACAGCGGATTGTGAACGACGGCCTGAGTACGGCAGACCGCGTGATCGTGAAAGGTTTGCAGCGTGTCCGGCCCCATTTGAAGGTCGCCCCGGTACTGCCGAAGAAGACCGAGGAACCGGTTCAGGCTGAGGAGCAGCCGGTCGAGAAAGGCAACAAACTGGTGAGTGAGCCGCCCGAAGCTCCGGCGAAAACGCCCGCTGTCAGCATCGCTCAGTAAAGCGAGTCCGCATGTTCTGCCGGTTTTTTATCGACCGACCGATTTTCGCCAGTGTGTTATCCATTGTGGTGACGCTGGCGGGCGGGATCGCGGTCTTTCAATTGCCGCTGGCACAGTATCCGCCGGTGACACCGCCGACGGTGCAGGTGGATTGCAATTACCCCGGGGCTGACGCCCGCGTTGTCGCGGCGACGATTGCCTCGCCGATTGAGCAGCAAGTCAACGGCGTGCAAGACATGCTGTATATGACTTCGCAGAGTACGAGCGACGGATCGTACACGCTGACGGTGACCTTCAAGCCGGGCGTCGATCTGAATTTGGCGCAAGTGTTGGTTCAAAATCGCGTGAGCCTGGCAATTCCGCAATTACCGGATGCCGTGCGTGCCACCGGCGTTTTGACACGAAAACGCTCGCCCGACATTCTGCTGGTGGCGAGCCTCAATTCCCCCGATGGAACCTACGATCAACTTTATCTCAGCAACTATGCGTTGTTGCATATTAAAGATGAACTGTCGCGGTTGCCGGGGATCAGCGAAGTCTTCCTGTTCGGCCAGCGGGATTACGCGCTGCGCGTCTGGGTCGATCCGGGCAAACTGGCGTCCCTGAATTTGTCGGTGACGGATGTCATCGCCGCGCTGCGTGAACAGAACTATCAAGCCGCGGCGGGTGCGGTTGGTCAGTCGCCATCCACAGGCACAGTCGCACGGCAGTTACCGATTTCGGTGGTGGGTCGACTGACGCATGTGGAAGAATTCGAGAACGTCATCGTGCGTGCCGAGCATGGCGGCGGAATGGTCCGTGTCAAGGATATCGCGCGGGTCGAACTCGGGGCGCGCAGCCAGGACATCAATAACCGTTTCGACCAGAAGCCGACCATTGGGCTGGCGATTTTTCAGTTGCCGGATGCCAACGCGCTCGAAACCGCCGACACGATCAAAGCGAAGATGAAGGAACTCTCGCTCGATTTTCCCGATGGCGTGGAGTTTGAAGTCGGGTTCGATACCACGCCGTTCATCCGCGAATCGATTCAGGAAGTCTTCAACGCGCTCCGCGACGCGGTGATTCTGGTCGCCTTGGTCGTGCTGGTGTTTCTGCAAGGTTGGCGACCGGCGATTATTCCGCTGATCGCTGTGCCCGTGGCCATCATCGGCACTTTCGCCGCGATGGCGGTCGTGGGCTTCAGTTTGAATAATCTGACCCTCTTCGGACTCGTGCTGGCCATCGGCATCGTCGTGGATGATGCGATCGTCGTCGTCGAAGCGGTCGAGCATCATATTGAACACGGCATGGCTCCCCGCGATGCCGCGATCCGCGCGATGGATGAAGTCGCCAGTCCGGTGATCGCCGTCGGACTGGTGCTCAGCGCGGTATTCATTCCGTGCGCGTTCATCTCCGGCATCGTCGGCATGTTCTTTCGCCAGTTCGCGCTGACAATCGCGATCTCGACGATTCTGTCGATGATCAACTCACTGACACTCAGCCCCGCACTCGCAGCGCTCTTGCTGAGGCCGCGATCAGCCAAACGCGATCCGTTGACGATTGCGGTCGATTTCCTCCTCGGATGGTTCTTTCGGCTCTTCAATTGGACGTTCCGGATCAGCATGCGCGGTTATGTCGGCCTGGTCGGGAAATTGTTGCGAGTTCCGGCGCTGGTGCTGGTGGTCTATGCGGGATTGCTGGGATTAACAGGTTGGGGCTATGGCCAATTGCCGACGGGCTTTATTCCATCGCAGGACAAAGGTTATCTGATCGCCAGCATTCAATTGCCCGACGCCGCGGCGGCTGGCCGCACGCGCGAAGTGATCTCGCGAATCGAGCAGATCGCGCTGGATACGCCGGGCGTGAAGAACGTGAACTCCGTGGCCGGCAACTCGTTCGTACTCAGCGCCTACGGCTCTAACTTCGGTTCGATGTTCATCATCCTCGAAGATTTCCATCATCGACGTGATCAGGCCAAGTCGCTGAACACGATTGTCGGCACGTTGCGGAAACGGTTCACGGAAGAACTTCCCGACGCGTTGGTCCTCGTGTTTCCCCCACCGGCCGTGAACGGTTTGGGCCGCGCGGGGGGCTTCCGGTTGATGGTGGAAGATCGCGGCGAAGGGGGTTTGCTCAATCTGCAAGAGCAGACCGACAACGTGATCACATTGGGAAATGACATCAAACTGGAGAATGGCGTCGCGCCTGTTGCTCCGTTATCCACCGTGTTCAAGGCGAACTCACCCCAGTATTACGTCGACATCGACCGCGAAGCGTGCCTGAAAAAGGGGCTAGAACTTTCCGATGTCTTCGCCACACTGCAGGCGAACATGGGTTCGCGGTACGTCAACGACTTCAATCGCTTCGACCGCACGTGGCAGGTCAGCGTGCAGGCGGACGCGTTGTTTCGGAATGATGTCAGCGATGTCACGCGGCTCAAGGTTCGTAATCGCGATGGGGCGATGATTCCGCTCGGTGCCGTCTGCTCAGTGAAGGAAACGAGCAGCCCGCTGGTGATCACGCGGTACAACATGTACCCGGCGGCGGCCATTAATGGGAATACGGCGGCGGGAATCAGCACGGGCGAAGGTTTGGAAATCATGGAGAAACTCGCGCGTGCCGAGCTGCCGCGCAGCATGGCGTTCGAGTGGACCGAACTGGCCTACCTGGAGCGGACCTCGGGCAGCACCGGCATGGTGGTGTTCGCATTCTCCGTGATTTTCGTGTTTCTGGTGCTGGCGGCATTATACGAAAGCTGGGCTTTGCCACTCGCGGTCATTCTCGTTGTGCCGATGTGCGTGCTGAGTTCCATCGCCGGAATCGCGACGATGAAGATGGACATCAACGTCTTCACGCAGATCGGGTTCGTCGTGCTGATCGGGCTGGCGTGCAAGAATGCGATTTTGATTGTGGAGTACGCACGCGCCCGTCGGCATGACGGCATGACGATTCGCGCAGCGACGCTCAATGCCTGCGAACTTCGTTTGCGGCCGATCATGATGACCTCCTTCGCGTTCATCCTGGGAGTATTGCCGCTGGTCGCCGCGCAGGGGGCTGGCGCGGAGATGCGGCAGGCCTTGGGAACGGCCGTATTCAGCGGCATGTTGGGCGTGACGATTTTCGGAATCGTCCTCACGCCTGTGTTTTTCTACGTCGTGGAGCACGCGGCGGAGTTTTCGCCGTTTGTTCACGGAGTTCTCCCACGCAGCGGAGCCATCGCATTGGATGTGCTGCGGCTGGGGCCAATGCGGCGCGGGGCGAAATCGATCTGGCTGAGCCTGGATCAACGATTTCGCAAAGTCGAACGCACGCGGCCGTCGCCGCCGAAGACTGATGAGGCGACGACGGAAGAGGCGGAATCCGAACCGGTGTCGATGCCGGATTGAAGAAAGAATACAAAGCATGATCCGCGGATTTCACAGATTTTCGCAGATTCCATCTGAAGGCCATGTGGTCGAAATTAGTAGTAGTCTTGCCTTTTAATCTGCGTCCATCTGCGAAATCTGCGGTAAAACGGTTTTATTGAATTTAGGTGAAGCTCATGTTCTCACGATTCTTCATCGACCGGCCAATCTTCGCCTCTGTCTTGTCCATCATTGTGACACTGGCGGGCGGGATCGCCGTGTTTTCGCTGCCGGTGACGCAGTATCCCGACATCACTCCACCCACAGTCGAAGTGGCCGCGTTCTATCCGGGTGCGAATGCGCGCGTCGTCAGCGACACGGTCGCGGCTCCCATCGAGCAGAATGTCAACGGTGTCGAGGGGATGCTGTATATGTCGTCGCAGAGTACGAACGACGGCAACTACACGCTGACCGTCACATTTCGCCCCGGCACCGACCTGAATCTGGCCCAGGTGCTGGTGCAGAACCGCGTCGCGCTCGCCCAACCCGTGTTGCCGCAACTGGTCACGCGGCGCGGCGTCAGCGTGAAGAAGAAGTCGCCCAGCGTGCTGATGATCGTGAATTTGTTTTCCGAAGATAGCAGCCGCGACAATCTATACCTCAGCAACTACGCCACAATTCAATTGCGGGATGAACTCTCGCGATTGACTGGTGTGGGCGACATCACGTTCCTCGGCCAACGCGATTACAGCATGCGTGTCTGGCTCGACCCGGACAAACTCTCGAGTCTGGGACTCAGCGCCAGCGATGTCGTGCATGCCATTGAACAGCAGAACGTGCAGGTTGCGGCAGGGCAGATCGGCCAGCCCCCCGCGCCGAGCGATCAGACGTTTCAATTCACCATGACCACGTTGGGCCGCCTGAGCGATGACACTCAGTTCGCGGACATGATTCTCCGGGCCGATGAAGATGGCCGGCTCGTGCGGCTGAAAGATGTCGCGCGTACAGAGCTGGGCGCGCTGGGCTACGACCAGATTTGCACGCTGGACGGTCAACCGTCGGTGGCGTTATCGGTCTATCAGCTGCCGGGATCAAACGCGTTGGAAACGGCAGCCCGCGTGCGGGCGAAGATGGAAGAGCTGCGCGGCCGGTTTCCCGAGGGGGTTGATTTCGCCATCGTGTACGACACGACACCCTTCATTCAGGAATCGGTCAATGAAGTGTTTCACTCGCTCCGTGATGCTGTGATTCTGGTCGCCATTGTGATGCTCGTTTTTCTACAAGGCTGGCGGGCGGCCGTCATTCCTTTGGTGGCGGTGCCCGTGGCGATTGTCGGCACATTCGCGGCGATGCTGGCGTTCGGGTTCAGTCTAAACTCGCTCACTCTGTTTGGCTTGGTGCTGGCAATCGGCATCGTGGTCGATGATGCCATCGTCGTTGTCGAAGCGATCGAGCATCATATCGAGCATGGGATGTCGCCCCGCGATGCGGCGATTCAGGCAATGGACGAAGTCTCCGGACCGGTGGTCGCGGTGGCGCTCGTCCTCAGCGCCGTGTTCATACCGTGCGTCTTTATCTCGGGCATTGTCGGGCAGTTTTTCCAGCAATTCGCGTTAACCATCGCGATTTCCACGGTGATTTCCGCGTTCAATTCGCTCACGCTGAGTCCCGCGCTGGCCGTGCTGCTGCTGCGACCGCGGGTTGCCGGCAATCATGAACCGTTGCCGCGAATGGTCTTTGTGCTGGCCGGTGCGTGGCTCGGTTATGCCTTTGGCGGCCTCTGGCTGCAATCGCTGGTTTCCGCGCGTTTGGGCGAATCGGCTCCCACGGTGCTGCCCTGGATCGGCGCGGTCATCGGGTTGGCCATCGCCTGGGTTGTGGCGAAGTGGTTGAACCGAATTCTGGCGTGGTCATTCGCCGCGTTTAATCATGTGTTTCACCTGACGACAGAAGCTTATGTCGGTACGGTGAGCGGGCTGTTGAGGATTAATCTCGCGGTCATCGGCGTGTATGGCGTATTGCTCTATGCGACCTGGCTGCTGTTCGACACCACGCCGGCGGGTTTTATCCCGGCTCAGGACAAAGGGTATCTGCTCGTCAATATCCAACTGCCCGATTCGTCGTCGCTGGACCGCACGAGCGAGGTGATGCGGCGGATGGAAACAGTGATTCGTCAGGTTCCGGGTGTGCGAAATACCGTGGGCATTGCTGGCCAATCGCTGCTGCTGGGTGCGAACGCGCCGAACTTCGGTTCGTATTATCTGATGCTGGAAGATTTCCATCATCGCGCCGAGCAGGGGCAATCGGCCGATGTGATTGTGGCTCAAGTCCAGCATCGACTGGATCAGGATATCCCGGAAGCCGTGGTCAATGTTTTGGGCGCGCCACCCATTGAAGGCCTGGGGACAGCGGGTGGTTTCAAACTGGTCATTGAAGACCGCGGTGACAATGGATTGGCGGAATTGCAGCAGGTGAGCCAGGCGATTGTCGCGGATGGGACCCAATCGACGGAGCTGGCCGCGTTGTTCACGAGCTTTCGTGCCGACACGCCTTGGCTGTATCTCGACATCGACCGATATGCGGCGAAGACGATGGGTGTTTCCATCGCGGAGTTGTTCAATACTCTGCAAGTGCAGTTTGGCTCGCTGTATGCCAACGACTTCAATCGCTTCGGCCGGACCTGGCAGGTGAACGTGCAGGCCGATTCTCAGTTCCGCATGCAGATCGAAGACTTGAAGCGGCTGAAAATTCGCAACGATGTCGGGGAGATGGTCCCTTTGGCGGCTGTCGCCACACCGCGGGAATCGAGCGGTCCGGTGATGATGGTGCGTTACAATTTGTATCCGTCCGCCTTGATCAATTTGAATGCCGCGCCGGGTACGAGTTCCGGTCAGGCGATCCAGCGGATGCGGGCTGTCGCCGATGCCAACGTGCCCCCCTCCATGCGGGCGGAATGGACGGAGCTCGCCTATTTGCAGCTGGAGGCGGGCAATACGGCGATGTACGCCTTCGCGCTGGCGGTGGTGCTGGTGTTTCTCGTTTTGGCGGCTCAGTACGAAAGCTGGGCGTTGCCGCTCGCCGTGATTCTCGTCGTGCCGATGTGTCTACTTAGTTCCGTCGCGGGAGTGCGGATGGCGGAGCTGGATGTCAATATCTTCACGCAGATCGGTTTCGTCGTGCTGGTGGGCCTCGCGTGCAAGAATGCGATCTTGATTGTCGAGTTCGCGCGTGCCCGGCAGAACGCCGGGGTGCCGAGTCGAGAGGCGACGTTAGAGGCCTGCCGACTGCGATTGCGGCCGATCATCATGACCTCGTTCGCGTTTATTCTGGGCGTGGTGCCGCTGATGGTTGGCGCAGGGGCCGGTGCGGAGATGCGGCGGACACTGGGAACGGCCGTGTTCTGGGGCATGCTGGGCGTGACCCTGTTCGGCATCCTGCTCACGCCGGTATTCTACTATGTGATTCAAATCATCAGCGGGTGGCGCGCGACGCCCCGTTGATCACAGTCGCACTTTCGTGAATAGCCTTGGTCGAGAGCATTGCCAAGCTAATTGTCCTTGAGTGACAATCACCGTCAGCTTTGACAACATCATCGTCGGCGGAGATCAATATGACTCAGGAATCTCGACGGTTATTTCTCCAACAGATTGCCGGAGCGGCAATAACCTATCCCACAATTTCCGCATTCGGTCAGGACGCTGCGCCATCAAAACCGCGAATCAAGATCGGGCAGATCGGCGTGGGCCATGCGCATGCCAGCAAGCTGAGCGTGTATCGCAAATCGCCGGATTATGAAGTTGTCGGGATCGTTGAGCCGAATGCCGAACGCCGTGCCGCTGCTGTACAGCAGGCCGCGTTCAAAGGCTTGCCGTGGATGACGCGGGATGAATTGCTCAACACACAGGGCTTGCAAGCCGTGCTTGTCGAAACCGAAGTGAAAGACCTGCTCGACAACGCGGAAGCCTGCGTGAATGCCGGGATGCACATCCATCTCGATAAACCAGCCGGCGAATCGTTGCCGCAGTTTCAGCGAATTCAAGCCGCCGCGGCGAAACAGAAGCTCATCATTCAACTGGGCTACATGTTCCGCTACAACCCGGGCGTGGTGCTGCTGAGAGACTTGCTGACACAAGGCTGGCTCGGCGAGGTCTTTGAAGTTCATGCCGTGATGAGCAAAGTCATCGATCCTCGGACACGAATCGAGCTGGCAGCGTATCCCGGTGGAATTCTGTTTGAACTGGGCGGCCATGTCATGGATTTAGTCATCGGCGTGCTCGGCTCACCTGATCAAGTGACCGGCTTCAATCGTCACACTTCGCCGCTGAATGATGGCCTTGTCGACAACATGCTCGCAGTGCTGGAGTACCCCAAGGCCACGGCCACGGTGAGATCCTCGGCGGTGGAAGTGGAAGGGTTCGCCCGCCGGCAACTCACAGTCTGTGGCACTGAGGGAACGTTGCACATCCAGCCGTTGGATAATCCTTCGGCGCGGCTGGCCTTGTCGCAACCGCGCGGTGATTTCAGCGCGGGGTATCAGGACATCGCGTTGCCGAAATATGTCCGCTATGTCAATGACGCCGCTGACATGGCAGAGTGCATTCGCGGTGAAAAGGAATTTCCATTCACGCCCGCGCACGATGTGGCAGTTCAGAAATCGTTACTCACGGCCTGCGATTTGGCGTTGGATAAGTAAGTTGAGACTCGCCGCGTGGGGCATAATTTGACTTGAAGTAATGGTCGACAGCCGCTCGTCCTGGCGGATCACCGGCCATTCTTTTCGCTGCGACATCAAATGTCTTCGACGCCATATGTGAGTTTATCGGCGATAAGCCGCTGAATTTACACGAGATGCGTCTTAAATGGGGATTGTCAGCAGCCGTGTGGCACATACTTTGCAAATATGGACTCGTTAACCCGCTTTGGGGACCGATGTCAACGAAAATTATGCTACCGTGACAGCGCTCAACGGAATCTCTGACAAGCAAGGACGACCCAATCATGCCGAGACTTGCCGATCTTCGACGACGGTTTCATTCGCCAAGTGAGTCGGTGGAGATGAGCATCGAGGACGAAAGCCTGGTCTTCGACCCTCGCAATGGATTACGGCCGAATCAGATTGTCGAGCGAAAGTTTGGCACGGCATTAATGCGTGAGCATGACCAACAGGAAAACATCACGCCGTCCGTACGAGTCAAGCCGCGTTAACCATCCAGTCAAACCTGAGCGATTCGCTTTGGATGCGACCCTCAGCATGTTTGATGTCGATCGATCTGCCAGTGGGTCGTTCCTTCGGGAGTGGCCGCTGGCATTTTTTTTGATGGGACCGCGAGGTTGAAGGAGACAAAACGACGATGACTCCACTTTTCCGAGCGACCAGCCGCTCGCGGCGTGATGATACGCAACATGCACTGCAACCGTTGCGCGGAGAGTTGTTCAGCATCGAACATCTGCGGACACATGCCGCGGAATTGGCCAAAACACTCGCAGTGAGTCAGTCGCGCGCCATGGACCGCGAGTTTCGCGCTCGGTTTCAGCGGAACATGCTGGAACTCCGCGCGGCACACACGACCATCTCGCAGGCCATTCATGCGGGCGAGCCGCTGACCCCGGACGCGGAATGGCTGCTGGATAACTTTCATGTCGTCGAGGAGCATCTGCATGAAATTCAAGATGACCTTCCGCCTGCATACTTGCGTGAACTCCCGAAGCTCGCCGATGGCGATCCGCGTACATTTCGACTCGCGTTGGAACTGATTGTTCACACCGATAGCATGGTGCAGCAGGATGACCTGACTGCCTTCGTCGATGAGTTCCAGAATGTCGCACCGCTCACCATCGGCGAACTATGGGCATTGCCGATCATGCTACGGCTGGCATTGGTGGAGAATCTCCGCCGCCTTGCCGGCCAGATGGTGACCGGTTTATCCAGCCGCGCCCACATCAAAGGCATCTTGAAAAATTGGGAAATGGGGACGGGGCTGCCCGAACCATTTCAGCGCAAGCCCTTGGCCACCGATCTGATTGCCGACACGTTTTCGGTGCTTAAAGATCTGTTCGTCGAGGACCCGGCCCGGTCGATGGCACTCGAACAACAGCTCATGGAGCGCTACCCCGCCGCGACGGAAGCCATTCGTGCCGAGCATCGCCGCCAGGCCGCGAATCAGGTCTCAATCGGCAATGTGATCACGAGCATGCGTCTGATCTCGGCACTCGACTGGACTTCGTTCTTTGAAGCCACCAGCCTGACCGAACGAACATTGCGCACCGATCCCGCTGGCATCTATCCCCTCATGGAATCCGAAACGCGCGATCGTTATCGACATGCCGTTGAGGAACTCGCCAAGCGATCGCGTCAGTCAGATTTGTTCGTCGCTCAGCGAGCGATCGAGCTCTCTAGAAGTACCAACGGGAATTCTCCGTTGGCTTATCATGTCGGTTATTGGCTACTTGATGATGGTCGGCCAAAGCTCGAACGCCAGCTAGGCTATCGCGCTCAACCGCTGCAACGCTTGCAGAGCGGGCTGCGAGCCGCGCCGGAAATCGCTTATTTCGGATCAATCACGGCGATTCTGCTCGCCTGCTTTCTTCTGGCGACAGGCTACGCGCTGCGCACGAATCTTGCGTGGCCGGCGGCGGTGCTGCTGTTGCTGACGGCTCTCATCCCCCTCAGTGAGTTCGTCGTTTCGTTTGTCAACTTCCTGGTCACGCGTCTCCTGCCACCGCATATTCTGCCGAAGCTGGAATTGAAGGATGGCGTCCCCGCTAGTTGCCGCACGTTCGTCGTCGTGCCGGCGATGTTGACCGGGCGCAGAGAGGTCGCTTCGCTGCTCGACCGGTTGGAGATTCACTATGTCAGCAATCCCGAGGCGCAGCTTCGGTTCGCACTTTTGACGGACTTTGCTGATGCCGCAACCGAAGTGCTCGATACAGATCAGGCGGTGATCGAACAGGCGGTGAATGGCATTCGCAAATTGAACGCGCAATACCAAGGCCAGGGACATCAGCCGTTCTACCTGTTCCATCGTTCGCGGCAGTGGAACGAGAACGAGGGCGTCTGGATGGGTTGGGAGCGAAAGCGCGGCAAATTGATGGAGTTCAATCAACTCCTGCACGGCCGACACGACACGTCTTATTCCGTGCAGGAAGGCGATCTTTCCGTTTTGAAGTCCGACTCCGGCGCACTCGCGTTTCCGTTCGTCATCACCCTGGATGCGGACACGCAGTTGCCATTGGATGCGGCCCGTCGCTTGATTGGAACATTGGCCCACCCGTTAAATCGACCGCAGGTCAACCAGGAGCGGACCTGCGTCACGCATGGTTACAGCATCCTGCAACCGCGTGTCAGCGTGAAACGAGTCGATGGCAACAAGTCTCGCTTCACGCAACTCTTCGCCAACGGCAAGGGAGTCGACCCATACGCCTCGGCCGCATCCGATGTCTATCAAGACCTGTTTAGCGAAGGAAGTTTCACCGGCAAAGGAATCTATGACGTCCAGGCATTCGAGCACACGCTGGCGGATGCGTTCGGCGAAAACCAGATTCTCAGTCACGATTTAATCGAAGGTTGTCACGCGCGCGTGGCACTCGTCAGTGATATCGAATTCATTGATGGGTTTCCTGTACGCTACGATGCGGATGCCCGGCGAAGTCACCGTTGGGTCCGTGGCGATTGGCAGATTCTCCCTTGGTTATTTTCACAAGTTTCCTGCGCTACCGGGCGACGATGCAATCGCCTCTCGATCCTGTCCCGGTGGAAGATTCTTGACAATCTGCGTCGTAGCTTAACGGCTCCATTCCTCTGCGTTTTTCTCATCGCCAGCTGGTTGCTCACGCCGCAACATGCCGGAAGTTGGAGCATCATCGCCTGGTTGGTGATGGGATTCCCGTTGATGGCTGGTGCCGTGAATTCGGTCGCCAGCCTGCCGCGCTGGGGTTATTGGCAGTCGCATCTGCGTTTGGCGCTGAGGGAAATTGGGCAGTTGCTCATGCAAATGGCGGTATTGATCGCCTGCCTGCCGCATCGCGCCTACCTGATGATCGATGCCATCACTCGGACATTGGTCCGCATGACCATTACCAGACGCCACTTGCTGGAGTGGGAAACGGCGGCTGCCACGGAGCGCCGACTTGCGAAGAGTCAGTGGTCGATGATTCAACAGCTGGCGTTTGTGCCGATCCTGGTCAGCGGGCTGGCATTTCTCTTGCCGAGAACGGCTTTGCCGGCGGCTGCACCGTGGTTGTTGGCCTGGTTTTTCTCTCCGCTGATCGCGCACTTCATCAGTTTGCCCCTCACAAAGAAATCCATCACGCTCGCGGAGGTCGATCGAATCTGGCTGCGTCGCGTGGCGCGCAATACCTGGTCTTACTTCGAGGCCTGTGTCAACGAACGCACGTCATGGTTGCCGCCCGACAATCTGCAAGAATACCCCGAGGAAAAGCTGGCCGAGCGTATCTCGCCAACGAACGAGGGCTTATATCTCGTGTCCGGATTGGTGGCGCGAGATTTTGGCTTTGTGAGCCTGCACCGCTTGCTGGAATTGTGGGAAAAGAACTTTAATTCGTGGTCATCATTGCCGCATTGGAAGGGGCATCCCTTCAATTGGTATGAAACATCAAACCGACAACCGCTGATGCCGCGGTATATTTCCACTGTGGACAGTGGGAATCTCGCGGCGAGTTTGCTGGTGATTCGGCAAGGTGTGGATGATCTTTGCCACTCGACCGTGTTCGGTGACTCCGTCTGGCATGGATTGGGCGATACGCTCGATGTGGCAATTCAATCCTGTGAATCGCTTCAGCCGCGGGGTGCCCGCATCGTCAGCGCTCCGCTCGATGATTTGACAGCCACTCTGGTGAGTCTCCAAACCGCTGTGCGGCAGATCCCCAAAACATGGGCGGAGCGGTTCGCGATTCGGACGCAACTGCAAACGGCCCGTGGTGTACTGCCCGACCAACTCGCCGCGCTGATCGCATCGCATCGCCATCCGGCTGCGGAAGTTGAAATCAAGCTGAAAAGCCTGCTGCTCTGGATCGACGGCTTCGAGACCGACTTCGCCCGACTCGTACCCTGGGCGGAGCACTTGATGCGTTACCAGAACTCTGCGGATTTACAGTCATCCGACGGATCGCAAGATGCCAGAAATTTACTGCAACAGCGGCTGGAGAGTACGCATAGTCTGGAAGAGTTGATTCACTTGCCGGAGATGGTCGCTGAGGAATTGCGCGGCATCCCACACGCCGAGGCATGGCAAGATTTGTTTCAAACCGGCGCGCAAACAGCAGCGGCGATGAAAGCACGCTATCAAGCCTTGGGGCAGCGGGCGGAGCGGATGGCGCTGGATATGGAGTTCGGCTTCCTGTTCAACGCGCAGCGACGACTGTTCGCGATCGGCTTCAATCTCGAAGAAGGACAATTAGACCGTTCGCATTACGACATGCTCTGCTCCGAGGCACGCCTTAGCAGCCATTTCGCCATCGCCAAGGGAGACGTCTCCTACAAACACTGGTTCCAACTCGGTCGCCAGATGACCTTCACCGCGGGGCGGCAAGGTTTGCTCTCGTGGGGCGGGACGATGTTTGAATTCCTGATGCCTCTGTTATTTCAGCGATCCTTCGCGGACTCGTTACTCGCCGACGCCTGTGAAACCGCCGTCGCGCGACAGCAGGAATATGGCCGGCAACTCGGGCTGCCATGGGGTGTCTCCGAGTCGGCCTACGCGTCCTTGGCCATCAACTCGGATTATCAGTATCAATCCTTCGGCGTCCCGGGCCTGGGGTTAAAGCGGGGGTTGTCGGATGATCTCGTCGTCGCCCCTTATGCGACCATGCTGGCGCTCAGCATCGACCCAATCGCGGCCGTGACGAATCTGCGTCGGCTCGCAGCTGAGGAAGGCTTGGGGCGATACGGTTTCTATGAAGCGGTCGATTACACACCGATGCGAGTTCCGGCTACCAAAAAATCGCTGCCGGTGCGGTGCTATATGGCCCATCACCAGGCGATGAGTTTAACGGCCATCGCCAATCTGCTGCTCGATCAGACGATTGAGAAGCGGTTTCACGCGCATCCGCTGATCCGAGCGACGGAAATGCTGTTGCAGGAATCGATGCCGAACGTGGCACCGACGATTCAACCGCATGCGGAGGAGACGACCGAGGTGCGGGCCATTCGCCCGGACGAGGTGATCGTCAGCCGGCGCATGGTCGGTTACGAGACCCCGGCCCCGCGCACGCATCTGCTTTCCAATGGCGTGTACTCCGTGATGATGACCAACACGGGGGGAGGCTATAGCCAATGGAAAGATATCGGTATCAACCGTTGGCGTTCCGACATGGTGCGCGAATCGGGTGGTCATTTCATTTACATCCGAGATCGTCAGACTGGGCAGGTCTGGTCGGCGACTTATCAACCGACGTGTCAGGCCCCTGACTCTTATGAAGTGATTTATGCGATCGACAAAGCCGAGTATCGGCGGCGTGATGGGGATTTGGAGACGCATCTGGAAGTTGTCGTCAGTCCAGACAGTCAGGTGGAAGTCCGGCAGTTGAAGATCACGAATCATGGCTGGCGTGAACGCGATCTGGAAATCACCAGTTATGTGGAAGTGACGTTGATTCCTCCCGCGGCGGATCTGGCACATCCCGCGTTCCAGAAGTTGTTCGTCGAGACGGAGTACGTTCCCGAGGAAACAGCACTCATCGCCAAACGTCGACCACGCGACTCGCACGCCGCAGCGGTTTGGGGCGTGCATGTGCTGGCCTGTGCCGAGATGCCCAACGAACGGGTTGAGTTTGAATCCAGTCGTGAGAAATTCCTGGGACGCGGACGCAATCCACGTCGACCGGCCGCACTCGATGCCGGGGTCCGCCTGTCAGGTACGACGGGCCTCGTCCTCGATCCCGTTTTCGCGCTGCGCTGTCCCGTGACCATCAGCCGCAACGCCTCAGTCTCGCTGGCATTCTCAACAGGCGCGGCGGCATCGCGCGAAGAAGCCTTGCGGATGGCTGATCAATTCCACGAGCCGCGCAGCGTGCAGCGCGCGTTTGAAATGGCGTGGGTCTTTAATCAGGTGCAATTGCAGCACTTGCACATCACGGCTGCTCAGGCACAGCGATATCAGCAACTCGCCGGAGGTTTACTCTTCCCGCAGCGTCAATTGCGCGGGCCGGAGAATTCGCTGCTGTCCAATCGGCAGGGTCAAAGTGGTTTGTGGCGATTCGGAATTTCGGGCGACCGACGGATGCTGCTGGTCAACGTCGCCGAGAGCGAACATGTGGGTTTCGTGAAAGAACTGCTCCTCGCCCACGAGTATTGGAGACATCACGGTCTGGATGTGGATCTGGTGATTCTGAACACGCATCCCGGCAGCTATCTCGATCTTCTCCAGGAAGAGTTGCAGCGACTTGTGAACGAGACGCCCCGCATCTCCACCGAGACGAAGACGATGATCTTCTTGCTGCGCGCGGCGCAAATGCCTCGCGAAGATCAATGGCTGCTGGAAACAACCGCTCAAATCGTACTCGAAGCCCGACGGGGCTGGACCATGCCCACGGCTGCATCCGCGGCTCGTCCGTTGAAAGTGCCACCGCCAACCCGCCGCACTAAAGTTGCAGCCAATGGTCAGGGTGCAGCCACTCCTGTCGATCAATCTGCACGACGGCAAGCACTCCGCTCGCCGCTACGTTCGCCAGAAATTGTGGCCGAAGCGCAGCCTGCTGAACGCCTGGCATTCTGGAACGGTATCGGCGGATTTGCCGAGAATGGGCGTGAGTATCACATTCAATCGCGTGCGGGCGAGAAAACCCCCACGCCTTGGTCGAACATCATCGCGAATCCCCGCTTTGGGACGCTGGTGACGGAGTCCGGCGGCGGCTTCACCTGGGCGGGCAACAGCCGGCAAAACAAATTGACCACTTGGTCGAACGACCCGGTCAGTGACCCTCCTTCGGAAATGCTTTATCTCCGTGATGATGGGGCACAAGAAATCTGGCAGCCGCTGACGGATGCGGATCATGCGTTAGAAGCCGGCTGGGTTCAACACGGTCAAGGTTATACGCGCTGCCGCCGCACAAGTCGCAAACTCGATCAGGAGATCTTGATCTCAATCGCCGCGGATGATCCGGTCAAGTTCATTTGCCTCAAACTCCACAATCATGACAAACTCGACCGGCTATTGACGGTGGCATATTACGCGGAACTCGTGCTGGGGGTTGCCAGGGAAGTGACGCAGATGCACTTGGTCAGCGAATGGAATGCCGAATGGAATGCCCTGCTGATTCGCAATGCCTATCACCCCTGCTCGGGCAATCAAGTCGCTTTCCTGAAAGTCATCGGTCCCGATTGCTCGGCGACGGCGGATCGCGTCGAGTTCCTCGGCCGGAATCAGTCTCCACGACTTCCCGCGGGCATGCAGGGTGGCGATCTGTCGGGGAAGACCGGTGCCGGCATGGACCCCTGCGGAGCCGTGCAGTCGCAATTTCTGCTGCGCAGCGGCACGAGCCAGGAGATTGTGATTCTGTTCGGCTGCGGGGCGGATGCTGTCGAGGCGCATCAGATGTTGCAACGATATTCCACCTTGGAGCATGTGCATGCTGCCATCGAACAAACGATGGCGCGCTGGAACGATCTGCTCTCCACGGTGCAGGTGAAGACGCCGAATCGAGCGTTTGATCTGCTGGTGAACCGCTGGCTGCTGTATCAGGTCACGTCGTGCCGCCTCTGGGGGCGCTCGGCATTTTATCAATCGGGCGGGGCGTACGGATTCCGTGATCAATTGCAGGATGTCATGGCCTTGGTGTATGCCCGGCCCGATCTTTCCCGTGAGCAATTGTTACGAGCGGCCGCGCGCCAGTACGAGTCGGGTGATGTTCAACACTGGTGGCATCCGCCTTTAGGAGAGGGGACCCGCACCCGCTTTTCCGATGACCTTCTGTGGCTTCCGTTTGTCGCGGCGCACTACATCCGCGTCACGGGCGATGAGCGGGTTTTGGACGAAGTGATTCCGTACTTGCATTCACATCCGCTGGAAGCGAATGAATCCGAGCGATACGAATTGCCGCAGGTTTCCTCGGAACATGGTCCGCTCTACGAACACTGCCTGCGCACCCTGGAGCGTGGTTTTCGATTGGGTGAGCACGGTCTGCCGCTGATGGGGTGCGGTGATTGGAACGACGGTATGAATCAGGTTGGTGCGGAGGGCCGCGGCGAAAGTGTCTGGGTCGGCTGGTTCCTGCTCGTGCTGCTGGAACAGTTCCTGCCTTTGTGCGAACGCCGGGGGGACCAGGCGACAGTCGATTTGTATCGCGAGAAAGCCGTCGCGTTGCGTGCTGCATTGGAAGAGCATGCGTGGGATGGAAACTGGTATCGCAGAGCGTATTTCGATGATGGGACGCCGCTGGGATCGCAGCAGAATGACGAATGCCAGATCGATTCCATCGCACAGTCCTGGGCGGTTTTCGCCAACGCGGACGCCGACCGGACCGATCAGGCGCTCGAGGCTGTTTTCGACCGCCTCGTTTCGGATAAGGATCGACTGGTCACACTGTTCACTCCACCATTCGACAAAACGGAACTCGACCCGGGCTATATCAAAGGCTATTTGCCCGGCGTGCGCGAGAATGGGGGCCAGTACACTCATGCCGTCCTGTGGCTGATTCAGGCACTCACGCTGAAAGGCGATGGCCGGCGAGCCATGCAACTGTTCGATTACGTCAATCCCGTGCTGCACACGAGTCAACCCGATGAAGTGGACTGCTATCGCGCGGAGCCGTATGTCATCGCGGCGGATGTCTATTCCATGCCGCCGCACACGGGCCGCGCCGGTTGGAGCTGGTACACCGGCTCAGCATCATGGACCTACCGCGCGGCGTTGGAATCGATACTGGGGATGACAATCGAAAATGGGCAGATCTATTTTCAGCCGTGCGTCCCGGACGACTGGGACCAATTCGAGGTGGAATTGCGCGTCGGAAAGTCCCGGCATCAATTCGTCATTGAATTTGGGAATGACGAGCCGAGCGAACGCGGCACCGCATCTTCCCCCATCGATCTCATCGACGACGGCAAAGATCATCAGCATGTCATCCGATTCGGTTCATCTCGTGCAAGTGTCGTAAGCCAGACACTGACTTCCGCGGATTCTTGAGCCAACTGGCCAGCAGTGGTCAGAATTCGTCGTCCCTGCGGGCTGGGGGGCACGTCCCTGAGCCCTCGAAGGGAGTGGCGCATGTTTGAAGACCACGCCCTTCCCAGAACCTCAGGGACGTGCCACTTGTCAATCTGAAGGCGGAAATAATCTGTTCAACTTTCTTCAGGTTTCTCGGCAGATTCCGGCAGAAGTCCCAGGGCTTCCAATCGGCGATACAACTTCGGTCGCGACATCCCCAGCAATTCCGCCGTCTTGCTCAGGTTCTTCCGGCAGGCCGTTAGCACAGCGGTAATGTGATCTCGTTCCGTTTGTGCGAGGACTTGTTCTAAAGGAAGCAACTCGCGAGATGCCGGCGGGCCAAGGCGCTGCGCATCTTCACCAACGCGAAACGACAAGGGGAGATCAGCCACCTGGATCTGAGGTCCTTGTGTTTCATCAACAGCGGCACTGATCACAGCCTGCAATTCGCCGATGTTGCCTGGCCAGCGATAACGCCGTAGATGATCCAGCGTTTCCGGCTGGAAGCCGCTCAATTGCCGTGCGGCCTGTCGATTGCGATCCTCGAAAAACTGCTGAGCGAGTAACGCGATGTCTTCTGGCCGATGACGCAGCGGCGGAAGTTCCATGACGGTTGTCGTCAGTTCATAGTACAGCTCGCGATGAAAACGATCGTCCTCAACCAGCGGAGCCAGCGGCATGTCTGCCGAGGCCATAATGCGTGGTGACGCCGCACTGTCGCGCGACAGCAGCCATTCGGCCAATCGTTCCTGGACATCTCGCGGGGCGGCGGCGATGTCCCGAAAAAAGACGGTGCCGGAACGCAGAATTTCCAGTTCGCGATGATCGTCTCTGAGCTGTTTGATCAGCCGCTTGAGTTCGCTCGCTTCGATTCGCCGACAATCCAACGCGACGAATGCCATGTCGGAAGCGGCACCGCGGTGATGCAGCACTCGTGCGAGATGCTCGCGACCGGAACCAGACTCGCCGATCAAAAGAATGCAGCCATTTCCCAATAACGCCTGAGTCATCTGCGCCAGAATGCGCCGCATGGGCAGCGATTGCGTGACGAGGCTCGATTCCTGATAGCGCTCGCGAATCCGCTGGCGCAATGCGGCCAACTCCGCATGCAATAACTGAGCGGGCGTCGCGGGAGATTCCGCCGACGACTCAACTTCCGTAAAAAACTGTCCCCAGACCAAATGCACTTTGCGGTCGGCATCGAGCAGCGGTTGAAAGCGAATGCGGCCGGAGCGAGCAGGCTCGCTGCGGTGCGGAATCCGACATGGCATATCCGCGGCCTGGCCCTGCCAGATTTCGGCCGGTGGTGCGCACGCCGCCAGCATGGCTGCGAGAGAATGGACATCCGGTTCGCTGACATAATCACAAATCTGGCCCAGCACGTCACCGGATGTCCAACCCGTCGCCAGTTCGCAGCCACGGTTGAACAGGACCAGTCGGCAGTGATCATCGAGCAGAAATATGGGGGACGAGGCTTCACTGATGCCGCGTACCCAGCGTGCGCTCGGCGTTCGCTGCGATCCCGTTTTGCTCATGAGACGCTGCCAGAAAAGGTCACCACCGGCGTTAGCGCTGGACGCGACCAGCGCCGGAGCCGCGCATTAAACCTTCGATTTCTTCACGCGTCGAGTGATTGAAGTCGCCGATGATACTGTGTTTCAGGCAACTCGCCGCAACCGCATATCGTAAAGCCAAATCGGGTGACGACAATTCCGGTGTCAGTAGAGCGAAGACGAGTCCACCGGCAAACGCATCCCCCGCACCGACACGGTCAACGATATTGCGGATCGGATAGGGAGCATAGTTGCCCGCGTGATCCAGTGGCGCGAAGTGAGCGACATCCGAACTCGCATCGTACAGCATCGCTCCCCAGTTGTTGTGGCTGGCCGACAGGCTTTCCCGGAGTGTGATCGCAACTTGCCGCACCTGCGGAAACTGCCGTACGATTTCTCGCGCGACATCGGGATAAGCCCCGATTCCCAACTTACCCTGCTCGACGTTGGTGTGCGCGGCCTGAATCCCCAGCACTTGCTCGGCGTCCTCTTCATTGGCGATGAGCACATCCACGAAGGGCAAAATCTGCCGCATGGTGCGCCGGGCCAATTCGGCCCCCTTCACTTTGGGGTCCCAACACCACAATTTTTTGCGAAAATTCAAATCGCAGGAAACGGTGATGCCCGCCTGCCGTGCGGCCGCCGCGGCGGCGATCACACTTTCCGCCGCGAGTGAACTGAGCGCCGGCGTAATGCCAGACAAATGCAGCCAGCTCGCATCTTTAAATATTACCGACCAATCGTAAGCCTGCGGGCCGGTCAGCGAGATTGTCGATCCCGACCGATCATAGGTCACGGTGCTGCTGCGCTGGTTCGCACCATTCTCCACAAAATAGATGCCAAACCGTCCCAGCGGAGATTGCTGAACGAGATCGCTTTCGACGCCCAAACGGTGGAGTTCCTGCAAGAACGAAGCGGTCAGCGGGTTCGAGGGCAAAGCCGTGCAGAAGGCGGCACGGCCACCTTGTTGCGCGATCGAAACCGCGACATTCACTTCGGCTCCGCCGTAGGTTGCTTCCAACCCACCCGGCAGAGACTGCGTCAAACGCAACCATCCCGGCGGACAAAGCCGAATCATGACTTCACCGAATGTGACCACACGCGTCGTCATAGCACACTTCTAGAATCAGGTTCTGAGACAAAAATTTGCACAAGAACTCACATAACTATTTCTAACTGTGACAGGTTCTGTCACAAGACCTGAGATTTTAATCTTCACCGTGATCACCGTCCAGGTGGCGGCAGTCGAGTTGTCGAGTCGATCGGGATGGGATCGACTCGGTAGGGCTTGTCACCCGGCTGCCGTCACCCTGACGGTTAGGATTGCGGCCGTTTGGAATTGCTGATCCTTGGGATACGCACTCGCGAGAGCCTCAGCGGGTTCTACGCCAATTGTCCGCTTGCCATCGCGGCCAGATCCGGCATAATCGATTCGATCTTCCGCACATGGCTCCCTGATGATGCCGTTATGCTCATGCCTGACATTGCTGATTCCCAAGGGGTTGACGCCCTGATCCGCAGCCGAAGAACGATCAGCGTGTTCAAGCCGGAAATGCCGCCGCAGGAGATCCTGCTGAACGCACTGGATGCGGCGATCTGGGCTCCTAATCACCGCAAGACGGAACCCTGGCGGTTCACTCGACTCGGCCCCCAAACTGTGCGGCAAATCGTCGAGCTCCAATACCGCCTGGTCGCCGCGAAAAAAGGTCCTGACGAGGCGGAGAAAAAACGCCGGCAGTGGTCCGTCGTTCCGGGTTGGTTGTTGGTGACTTGTCTGCGGGCGACCGATCCTCTGCAAATGGAAGAGGATTACGCCGCTTGCTGCTGCGCGATTCAGAATCTGTCGCTGTCCTTGTGGGACCAAGGCATCGGCACCAAATGGTCGACCGGCGATGTCACCCGCGATCCCGAATTCGCCCAGCTAGCCGGCTTTGATTCTGATATCGAACGCGTCGTCGGCCTGATCTGGTACGGCTATCCAGCCGCTGTGCCACAGCAATCACGCCGCCCGCTGTCCGAGGTTTTGCGGGAACTGCCCTGAATCACGCGGTCTGTCGAGACATGACGGCAAACCAATTCGAGTCGTCGGCAAAACATCCCGCATGACCTGCCATCGGCGGGTTGCGGTCGGTAGGTTGCACGGCCATGATCATGCTTTCTCCAACATGAACATGGTGCATCTCCCATGACCTTAGCTTCCGCACGAATCGGTATCGTGACTGTCTCTGATCGCGCCAGTCAGGGTGTTTATGAAGATCGGGGCGGCCCGGCGATTCGGGAATACCTGGAAGAAGTGCTAACCTCGCCCATTGAAATCGTCGCACGCGTCATTCCCGATGACCGTGCCACGATTGAGCAGACATTACGCGAACTCTGCGATCACGAGGCCTGCTGTTTGGTGGTGACAACCGGCGGCACAGGCCCGGCGATACGCGATGTGACCCCCGAGGCGACGCTCACCGTCTGCGAGAAGGAAATGCCGGGCTTCGGTGAGTTGATGCGGAAGGTGTCGTTAGAGAAGGTGGCGACGGCGATCCTATCGCGGCAGACCGCCGGCATCCGCGGTCGCTCCCTCATCGTCAACTTGCCCGGCCAACCCAGAGCGATCCGCGAATGCCTGGGTGCCGTATTGCCTGCGATCCCATATTGCATCGATTTGCTTGAGGGGCCATACCTGACGACTGATGAGACGAAAGTTGTCGCTTTTCGGCCTAAAAAATAGCCGTGTGAAATGGCATTCCGTTGAAAATCTGCATTCCAATTGACGGTTGATTGAGAAATTCTCAAAAAAATTTGGGAATTGCGAACTTATGATTGACAAGCAGACCTTGCGGCGATATAAATATGACCAACTTGGTGGGCTTTTTGTGATCACCCTGTACCGGTCATGCCGATGAAACTGTCACGGAAATCAGACTACGCCTTGAGAGCGCTGATGTCGCTCGTCGCCCATCATGGCAAAGGGCCGTTATCTGTCCGGTTGATGGCGGAGCGAAACGATATACCTCGCAAGTTCTTAGAGCAAATTATGCTGGAGTTGAAATCACGCGGTTGGGTCGAGAGCGTCTCCGGTCGCGACGGCGGTTTTGTGTTGGCGTTGCCGCCGGAACGAATCACGATGGGGCAGGTGGTGCGTCACTTTGACGGGATTATCGCTCCCATCTCCTGTGTTTCAACCTCTCACTACGAACCGTGTTCGCAGGAAGGGGTCTGCCGGTTTCGTCGAATTCTGCTCGATATTCGTAACTACATGGCCCGCTTGATGGATACGGCGACCCTGGCCAGCGTCTTTACGGGGCCGATTGTGCAAAATGAAGAGGTGTTTAGCCCGGGGATGTTTTACGGCGACGGGATTTGATTTTTATTTGATGTAATCTACTACCCATCTAATGGGTGTTATACTGAGTGCGGCATGAATCTCGAATTGAAAATTGCAATCGGAATCCTACTCGCCACGACCTTGGCGGGTTGCACGGGGGGAAGCTCAGCGGCACCCACGGCTGGCGGGGCGAAAAAGACCGTTGAGTTGCTGAATGTCTGCAATGACCCGACCCGTGAACTCTGGAAGGACATCAATCAGGTCTTCACGGCCAAGTACGAGAAAGAGACCGGCACGCCAGTGAAGATCAAGCAATCGCACGGCGGGTCCGGGCCGCAAGCCCGCGCGGTGATCGATGGCCTGGATGCCGATGTCGTCGCCTTGGGGCTATGGCCCGATACCGATCAGCTTCGTAAGAAGGGTTTGATCAAGGATGGCTGGGAAGATCGGCTGCCGAATCGCAGCCTGCCGTTCACCTCAACCATCGTATTCGTTGTCCGCAAAGGCAATCCCAAGGGGATCAAGGACTGGGCGGACATCGTAAAGCCAGGCGTCGAGATCATCACGCCGAATCCGAAAACCTCCGGCAACGGGCGGCTGTCCTTTCTCGCGGCATGGGGCAGTGTGATCACGAGCGGCGGCACCGAAGATCAGGCGCGTGAGTTTGTCACCACGCTGTACAAGCAAGTTCCGGTGCTCGACACGGGCGCTCGCGGCTCGACGGTAACGTTCGCTCAAAAGGGAATTGGTGATGTGCATCTGACGTGGGAAAACGAAGCCCATCTGGAAGTGGAAGAAGCGAAGGGCGAATTGGACATCGTCTTCCCGCCGTCGAGTATTTTCGCCGATCCGCCGGTCTCGGTGGTGGATGTGAATGTCGACCGAAAAGGGACGCGGGAAGTCGCCGAGGCGTATCTCCAGTTCCTCTACACGCCGGAAGGTCAGGCGATTTTCGCCAAGCACTATTACCGGCCGAGCGACCCGAAAGTTTTTGAAGAACACAAAGCCAAGTTCCCTGACATCAAGCTTTTCGCCGTCACCGATCTGGCGGCCAGTTGGGACGACGCGCAAGGCAAGTTCTTCTCGGACACCGGCGTGTTCGATGCGATCTACGAATCGAACACGCCCCCGGCAGAGAAAAAACCCTCGGAACTGTAATTCACCCTGCGAACTATCACGAAGCGACAGTTCATCGCGAGTTCATTTTTAAAGACGCTTTCATCCGATGGGTGCCATCGGCCAGGAGCCATCATGTCGAAGTCCGCGCAGCACACAACTTGGGAAGTCTCGGCGGAGACCTGGAAGGCGGCCAAAACCGCTTTGCCGTTGCGGTTGCCGCAGCCGGAGGAAACCGGTCCGCACCGTTTGGCTACCAACCGGGACAACGTGGGAGACGAAGCGGCGGTTGCTTTTCAACGCACGGCACTACAACGCTCGCTCCGGCACGATTCGGATCGGGCCACCACGGCGGGGCGACCTCGTCTTCAGCGTGCAGCGATGAATCAGCCCACGGACGATGAGCTGTCGTCGTTGGCTCAGCACGCGCTGTTACGTAGTGGCTTGAGCGGGTTCTCGCGACTGACTGTTGTGGTGCGGGATCGCGTGGCGATGGTCTCCGGCGTGCTCCCGACCGAATTTGAATTGCAACTCGCGCTGCAACTGGTCCGCCGCGTGAATTGGCTCGACCGCGTGGAACATGACATCGAAGTGCGGGAAAGCGGTGCGGCAGATCGCGATGCCACCACAACGGCCGGTTCAAAGCAACTTCGCCGCCGCGTGTTGGGTGCGCTGCTCGCAACCGCAGTGGCGATTCTCGCCGGTTATGGCCTGTGGATGATCGCCGCCTAACCAGGTGATTCCAATTCAGAGATCCGCGGCGGAATGGACCGCCGCACGTTTTAGTCAGAAAAGAAGGTGATTGCGATGGCGACACGAACAGGTCGAACGATGACAAGCAAGACATGGTGGCTGTTGCCGCTGGTGACGGTGGGACTGCTCTCGGGCTGCGGTAAAGCGAAGCAGCCGTGGGAAGTTGTGCATCCCGCAAAGGGCGTGGTCCATTACAAGGGCGAACCGCTCGCTGGGGCGAGAATCACGTTGATTCCCCAGGATGGCGATGTGCCCGAAACAGTTCGTCCTTCCGCGACATCGTCGGAAGACGGCACTTTTGAACTGGGAACTTACGACAAGAGCGACGGCGCGCCGGCTGGGAATTACAAGGCGTTGGTACTGCATTTCCCCACTGTGGGACCTAAAGAAAATCCGTCTCCGGGCCCCAACTCGTTGCCAAAGAAGTATGCCAAGGTGGAAACCACGGATTTGACCATCGAATTGGCCGAAGGTGTGAACGATATTCCGACGTTGGAACTGCGATAAGCACGGGTTTTCGGCATCGCGGGTCGCCACGACGATTCGCAGCTCGCTCTCGTCGAGACCAGAATTCCGAAAGGAGACGGCCATGAGTTGTCGTTGATCTGCCCGGTTGTCGGAGAACTTGAAGATTTCATGGATACGGGAGGGCATCGGCAGTGTCGCCGATTGTTCCACATGTGCGAATTCGTTTTTGAGAAGGAAAGTTGAGATGCAGCGATTGAATTTGAAACAGCCGCAACGTCAGGAACGGGGCGGGTTCACCCTGATCGAACTGTTGGTCGTGATCGCGATCATCGCGATTTTGATCGCCTTACTGTTGCCGGCCGTGCAGCAGGCCCGCGAAGCCGCTCGCCGCACGCAGTGCAAAAACAACCTGAAGCAGATTGGCCTGGCGTTCCACAACTTCGAGAGCACCTACACCTATCTGCCGACCAGCATTCGCCCGACATCGGTGACTTCGACGCGGTTGGCGGTCCTCACGGCACTGCTGCCCTACATTGATCAGGCACCGATCTACAATTTGTACAACCAGTCCTTCAACTGGGATCACGTCGCTTCCGGGAACAAGGCACTCGTCAATACGAAGATTCCAGCCTTCATCTGCCCCTCGGATGTCTCCGGCGGACAACTCGACGGTTCTCCCACTGCCGGTACCTGGGTGCAGGATGTGGCCTCGGCTTCCAGCTATTCGCCGATCTACGGCGTGTCGCAGTTGGTCTATGACAACTTGCTGACCACCAACCCGAAGCCGGGCACGTTCACCGATCCTGATGATTCGACCCACGTTTATGTCGCCGGGTTCTTCCCGAAGAATGCCACAGTTGTTGGCGGCGTGGCGAATCAAAAGCAAGGCCGCAAGTTCCGCGACGCGACCGACGGTTTGTCAAACACGATTGCCATCGCGGAATCCGCGGGCCGGCCGGCCGTCTTCCGCAAAGGCAAGGCGTTCGGCGCGCTGCCGACCAACCGGCTAAACGCTGGTGGCTGGGCACGCCCGGCGAGTGACATCATGATCTATGGCACGAACGCCGCCGGGACCGATTTCCTCGGCACCACGGCGATCAACGCCACCAACGGGTATGACGTCGGCGCTTTGACCCCGTACCCGTACACGACACCCATCGCGTTCGGCGTGCATGGGACCAGTTCGCCCTACTCGTTCCATACGGGCGGCGCGCACTTCACTCTGGGCGACGGTGCGGTCCGGTTCATCAGCGAGAACATCAACTTCAACACGTTCATCGGCTTGGTGACGCCGGGCGGTGGCGAAATTGTGGGTGAGTTCTAATTTCGGATGCGGAGAACCGACGGTTTCGGCCCGTCGGTTTCTCTCTCACTGTTCTCTTGTGGTCACTGTCTAACCGCTGACCCGTCCTCGGGAGGCTTTATGTTTCGTCGGAATTTTCGTTCACCGCTACCGGGCTTCGGCCCGGCATTATCGGTAACAGTGATCTGGTTGATGGCATTGCTCGTGTTGCCGCTGGCAGCCTGCGTGGTCAAAGCGGCGACGCTTGGTCCCCATCGATTTCTGGCGGCTGCCTGGTCGGCCCGCGCCCGGTCGGCGTATGCCGTCACCTTTGGTGCCTCCGCCGTGGCGGCCGCAATCGCAGTCCTCTGCGGGTTGTTGATCGCCTGGGTGCTGGTGAGATATTCCTTTCCCGGACGGCGTGTGCTGGATGCCATGATCGACTTGCCATTCGCCTTGCCCACCGCTGTCGCCGGACTGGTCTATTCGAGCTTGTATGTGAAGTCGGGCTGGTTTGGCCAATATCTCGTGCCGCTCGGTATTCAAGGCGCGTATTCGCAAACCGCGATTGTGCTGGTTCTGGTGTTTCTCGGCCTGCCGTTCGTGGTGCGAACTGTGCAGCCGGTGCTGGAAAGTCTGGACGCAGACATTGAAGAAGCGGCGTCTTCGCTGGGGGCTTCCCGCTGGCAAACATTCCTGCGGGTGCTGCTGCCGTCTGTTTGGCCCGGCCTGATGACTGGTTTCGCCCTCGCGTTCGCACGGGGCTTGGGGGAATTCGGCTCGGTGGTGTTCGTCTCCGGCAATATGCCGTATCGGACGGAAATCGCGCCGGTGCTGATTGTCGCGCGGCTGGATGAATTCGCCTACGCCGAAGCGACCGCCATTGCCACGGTACTCCTCATCGGATCGATTGGTTCTTTGGGACTGATCAACTGGCTCGAATCAAGGAGCCGGCGTTATGCATCCTAATGCCAGTCGACTCAAACGAACGGCCGTCCGCCTTAACGCGGAAGAGCCGTTGTGGCTGAAGGCGATTCTCATCGTCTCCGCCGTGCTGATCACCACCTGGATCATCATCGTCCCGGTGGTCTATGTCTTCGTGCAGGCGATGTCGGAAGGCTGGGAAGCGCTCCGCGCGAATCTGCTGGACGATGAGGATACGTTGCATGCCATCTGGCTGACCTTCACCGTCGCGCCGATCGCCGTGATGGTGAATACCTTATGCGGCATCGCAGCGGCGTGGTGCCTGACAAAGTTCCAGTTTCCCGGCCGTACGCTGCTGATCACGATGCTGGATCTCCCCTTTGCCGTTTCACCGGTCGTGGCCGGTCTCTGCTTCGTCCTGATTTTCGGCCTGCAAGGTTACCTGGGCGAATTTTTGCGTGATCATGGGATGAAAATCATCTTCGCCTGGCCGGGACTGGTACTGGCGACAACGTTTGTCACGATTCCCTTCGTGGCCCGCGAGTTGATCCCACTAATGCAGGCCCTCGGCAGCGATGAAGAACTGGCGGCGGTGAGCCTGGGGGCGAGTCCGTGGCAGATGTTTTGGCGGGTGACGCTGCCGAATATCAAATGGGCGCTCTTGTTCGGCATGATTCAATGCAACGCGCGGGCCATCGGCGAATTCGGGGCCGTGTATGTCGTCTCGGGCCACATCGCCGGGGAAAGCGACACGATGCCGTTGCGGGTGGAGAAGCTGTACCAGGAATACAACAACCCCGGTGCGTTCGCCGTGGCAGCAGTCCTGACACTGATCGCGCTGGCGACGCTGGTGCTGAAACTCATTCTCGAATACTGGTCGCAGCGGTCGGTCAATGCCGCGACGACAGAAGGAGCGACCCCATGAGCATCCGTGTAGAAAACATCATCAAACGCTACGGCGCGTTTACCGCGTTGAACGATGTCAGCCTGACGGTTCCCACCGGTCAATTGACGGCGTTACTCGGCCCATCCGGTTCCGGCAAGACAACACTCTTGCGGATCATCTCCGGCCTGGATCATGCCGATTCCGGCGTGATCCTGTTTCAAGATGAGGACGTGACGCGGCGCGCGGCCCGCGAACGCGATATCGGCTTCGTGTTCCAGCATTACGCGCTATTCCGTCACATGACGGTCTTCGAGAACATCGCCTTCGGTCTGCGCGTCCGCTCGACGCCCAAACCCGAAGTCCGTGACCGTGTCTCGGAATTGCTGAAGCTCGTCCGGCTCGAAGGCCTTGGCGGACGCTATCCCTCGGAGTTATCCGGCGGTCAGCGGCAACGAGTCGCCTTGGCTCGCGCGCTCGCAGTGAAACCCAAATTGTTACTGCTCGATGAACCGTTCGGCGCGCTGGATGCCAAGGTCCGGCAAGAGTTGCGGACCTGGTTGCGCAAGCTGCATGAAGAGATGCATGTAACGACGCTGTTCGTCACGCACGATCAGGAAGAGGCGTTTGAAGTTGCGGATCAAGTGGTCGTGATGCGGCAGGGCAACGTCGAACAGATCGGTAGCCCGCAAGAAGTTTTCGATCACCCGGCGACCCCCTTCGTCCTGGACTTTCTTGGCAACGTGAACGTTTTTCACGGCCGCGTGCAGAGCGGCCGGGCTGAAGTCGGGCCGTTCACCATGGACATCGCCGCTTATGCCCATGCCGACTCGCGCACGGCGACTGCTTATGTCCGGCCGCATGAATTAGAAATCGACCGTGTGGCATCGCCCCTGTCGCTGCCCGGGCGCGTGGTTCAGGTGAATCCCGCTGGGGCCGTGCAGAAGGTGCGAGTCACATCGGACGAATTCGGGATTGAACTCAGTGTGGACCTGATGCGCGATCGGGCCATGGTGCTCGCATTACGCGTCGGCGATCAGGTCCATGTGCGGCCACGAACGGCCCGCGTGTTCACGCCGGATCAGGATTATGTGATTTAGGGAATCGCCAGTGTGAGTTGCCAGATAGCCGCGGGAGCCAACTCTCCCCGGTCCGACGGAGCGTCATCCGCCAGCGCCATAGTCAGGAGTCAGACGATGAATTCAATCGCCAGTTCGACTGCATCGCTCGACACAGAGCCTGTGCCGGCGAACGTGCTGCAAGAGATTCTGCAGGCGCTCAACGGTCTGCGCTACGGCCAGATCACGGTCATCGTGCAGGACGGCAGAGTTATGCAGATTGACCGCACCGAACGACATCGCTTTCCGCAGGAAAAGTCGTCCTGACCTGTGGTTGAACTCTGGCCGCGCGGCCAGACTCTCGAAATCCCCGCCATTTCAGTCAGATGACTAGGAGCTTTCATGTCCGTCTTTGAAGACAATCTGCAAGCCATCGGCCGCACGCCGCTGGTGAAAATCAACCGTCTGGCCGCAGGATCGAAAGCCATCGTGCTGGCGAAGATCGAAGGCCGCAATCCGGCCTATAGCGTGAAATGCCGCATTGGCGCGGCGATGGTCTGGGACGCGGAGCAACGTGGCGTCTTGAAGCCCGGCGTGCAGGTCGTGGAAGCCACCAGCGGGAACACGGGCATCGCCTTGGCCTTCGCCTGTGCCGTCCGCGGTTACCGATTGACGCTGACCATGCCGGAGACCATGTCGCAAGAACGCCGCGCCATGCTCAAGGCATTCGGTGCCGATCTGATTCTGACGCCTGGTGCCGAGGGGATGAAGGGAGCCATTGCGAAAGCGGAATCACTCGGCGCGCAGCCCGGCTGGTTCATGCCGCGGCAATTTGAAAACCCCGCGAACCCGGAGATTCATTTTCGCACCACCGGCCCGGAGATTTGGCAGGATACCAACGGCAAGATCGATGTCTTCGTGAGTGGCGTCGGCACGGGCGGGACGATCACCGGCGTGGGACGCTATCTCAAACACGAAATGCAAAGCCGCGTGCATGTCGTCGCCGTCGAACCGGCGGCCAGCCCTGTCTTGTCCGGCGGCATGGCGGGCAAGCACAAGATTCAAGGCATCGGGGCCGGTTTTGTGCCGAAGATTCTTGATCGCAGTGTGATCGACGAAGTTGTGACGGTGACAGATGACGAATCGCTGGAGACCGCGCGGCAGTTGATGAAAGTGGAAGGCATTTCCGCCGGCATCAGTTGCGGAGCGGCGATGGCCGCGACCCTGAAAATCGCCGCCAGGCCGGAATACCAGGGCAAGACCATCGTCACGATTCTGCCCGACTTCGGCGAACGCTATCTCTCCACCGCATTATTCGACGGCATCATTGATTCGGCGGCGAAAGCGACGATCACCGTCACGCCTACGCCCGGTCCTTATGACGTATCTGATGAGTAACCCGCAGGCCTGACAGGCCGGCTTTGCAGAAAAATTGTTTCCTGGCCCCATTTCTCACGAAGATCGAAGGAGTTGAAATCTTGAGTACGACCGACAGTCTGTTGCAGCGGAGCGTGACAACATCCGTGGCCCGGAATCTGGCCAATACGACAAAAACCGCGCCGAAGATGATGTCCATCACGCCGCGGTGGCTGCTCAGCCTGTTGCCGTGGGTGCAGGTCGAAGGGGGCACCTATCGAGTGAATCGGACCAAGGTGGAGTTGCCGAAAGCTCAGCGTATCGCAGTGGAAGTCGCTCCGGGCGGGGCATCGTTCTCGCCGGAATCGTTGCGGAGCGTCCCCCTCTTTTCCGGGTTGACGGAAACGATTCTCGGCCGCCTCGCCAAGCGATTCAAAACCGAGCAGGTGCCTCTCGGCAATCAGATCGTTGTCGAAGGGGAAGATCGCAGCAAGTTCTTCATCATCGCGCAAGGCCAGGTCGAAGTCCTGAGCAAAGGCGCGCACGGCAGCAACCTGCGGACGGCCTTGCTGACCGAAGGGGAGTTCTTCGGTGAATCGGACATCGTCGCCGAGAAACCCTCGGACGTGACCATTCGCACCCTCACACCATGCGTACTCCTCACTTTGTCTCGCAAGGATCTCGATGCGCTCCTCAAGGAAGCGCCAAGCCTGAAAGACCAGTTTCAGAACGTCATCGCTCAGCACCAGGAATTGCAGTCGTCTGTGAATCGCTACGGCGAACGGAACATTGACCTGGTCTCCGGCTTTGCCGAGAACGTCGAAATCCCCGAGACTTTCGTCGATTATTCCTCGACGCCCCGTGAGTACAACCTCTCCAGCGTCCAGACGGTGGTTCGTGTCCATACTCGCGTTTCCGATCTCTACAATGGGCCGTACAACCAACTCGAAGAGCAGATGCGGTTGACCATCGAAGGGATCAAGGAACGCCAGGAATGGGAACTCGTCAACAGCCAGCGCTTCGGCTTGATTCATTCCGCTGATCCCGCGATGCGCATCAGCACCCGCTACGGCGCGCCGACCCCGGACGATCTGGATGAATTGCTGGCCCTCGTCTGGAAGAAGCCCGCGTTCTTCCTCGCCCACCCCAAGGCCATCGCAGCGTTTGAACGGGAATGCACTTGGCGCGGCGTGCCTCCGGTGACGATGAGCCTCTTCGGGACGCCCGTCATCATGTGGCGCGGCATTCCGCTGGTCCCCTGCGACAAGCTGGAAGTGAAAAGCCGCTACCGTTCCAATCAGTGGTTCGGCACGACAAGCATTCTGCTGATGCGCGTGGGCGATGCCGAGCAAGGAGTGGTCGGCCTGCATCAAACGGGAATTCCCGGCGAGATCATGCCTAGTCTGTCCGCCCGCTTGATGGGTCTCGACAGTCTGGGAGTCGCCGCGTATCTGTTGACCTCTTACTTCTCCTGCGCCGTGCAGACCGATGATGCGCTCGGCGTGCTGGAGAATGTTGAAGTCGGTTACTACCACGATTACGAATCTCGGGAGACCAAGGGCTTTTTCGACGGCTCAGGCATCTGAGGCACGTTGACGGGTCGCGGCATTCCCTGGTTGGTCAGTTACTTCGTTGAGAGTTGTTTCATGCAAGATGTCACCTCGGACATGATTTCGCAGGTTACCGAGCGGTTGCTGGCACGGGCCCAGGCCGCCGCGGTCGGGATGCCGATCAATGCCGACCTCCCTGTGGCGATGCCTTCGACCAGTTCCGCAGCGACGACACCGCAGATTCCGGACGCCGTCGCGATTCCCTGGCTGGCATCGGTCCCCTTGAAAAGCGGTGTGCCGGGGCTGTCTTCCGTCCCGGAGTCACCCCCGCAGCAGTCCGGCAGGAACGGCCTCTCTGGACTGCCGTTTTTCGGGTTGCCGAATGCGGCTCCGCAGTTCAGCGCATTTCCCGGCAGTTCGCTGCCCGGCCTCGCCGCCGCTCCAGAGGCATTCTCGCTGCCGGGAGGCCTGCCCACGACATCGGCCGGCGGTACGGAACACGCAGGGTTGCGCGATTTCGTGCAAAAAGTTCAAGGTTCCAGCTATCGTGATCGGGGCGGGTTGTGCATCGACCAGCGTGCCGGCAGTCAACCGCCGGAATTGGAAGTCGCCCGTTCCGCCGGCGAGAAGATCGGCACGGGACAGGCCTCGCGTCCCTTGGATGTCCCGCAAATTCGCCGCGACTTTCCGATCCTGCAGCAGCGCGTGCATGGCAAGCCGCTGGCGTGGTTCGACAACGCCGCGACGACGCAGAAACCTCAAAGCGTGATCGACGCCATCTCGCAGTATTATTCCCGCGACAATTCCAACATCCATCGCGCGGCTCACACGCTCGCGGCCCGCTCAACCGATGCCTTTGAGAAAGCCCGACAGAAAGTGCAGCACTTTCTCGGGGCCGGTTCGTCGGACGAGATTCTGTTCGTCCGCGGCACAACGGAAGGCATCAATCTCGTCACGCAAACGTACGGGAAGAAATTCCTGCAACCTGGTGACGAGATCATCCTGTCCACGCTGGAACATCACGCGAACATCGTCCCCTGGCAGACAATCGCCAGGGAAAAAGGGGCCGTGCTACGCATTATCCCGGTGAACGATCGCGGCGAGATCATGCTGGAAGAGTACCAGGCGCTGCTCGGTTCGCGCACCAAAGTTGTGGCGCTGACACATGCCTCGAACAGCTTGGGAACGGTGCTGCCAGTTGCGGAAATGACTCAGCTCGCGAAACGCTACCACGCCCGCGTGTTGATCGACGGGGCGCAGACGGTCGCCCATATTCCGGTGAACGTGCAGCAGCTCGATTGCGATTTCTATGTGTTTTCCGGACACAAGATTTTCGGGCCAACTGGCATCGGCGCGGTCTTTGCCAAGTCGGAAATGCAGAAGATCATGCCCCCTTGGCAAGGGGGTGGGAACATGATCAAGAATGTCACGTTTGAAGAGACGACGTTTGCCGCTCCGCCGGCAAAGTTTGAGGCCGGTACGCCCAACATCGCGGATGCCGTCGGCTTGGGCGCGGCGCTCGACTATGTAAGCCGGCTTGGCTTAACCAACATCGCCAGGTACGAACACGCGCTGCTGGAATATGCGACCGAAGCCCTCTCAAAGATCAACGGACTGAGAATCATCGGCACGGCCCGCGAAAAAATCGGCGTCGTTTCCTTCGTACTCCAGAATCACAGCCCGGAAGCCGTCGGCCGCGCACTGGATGCGGAAGGGATCGCCGTCCGCTCGGGGCATCACTGTTCACAGCCCTCCTTGCGGCGCTTCGGCGTGAATGCGACCGTCCGCCCCTCGTTCGCGTTTTACAACACCTTCGAGGAAATCGACCGCCTGGCCGACACCGTCCGGCGAATCTGAACCGCGTGTCGTTGTAAGATTTGCGATTGATTCAGTTTTGTGGCTCGCCGGTTTCCCTCGGACAGGACCTCGGCGCAGGAACCCTCGCATGACGAACTTCTCGCCCACGCTCGCGGTTCCCGCCGGGGATTGGCAGATCGATCGGATCGTCGCCGAACTACGCGATGTCCGCGAAGCGTCTCTCGCAGCGCGGCAACGGACCGGCAAGCCGCGTAAACTTCCCTCACGTAAGGCGCTCGCGGCCATCGTGGAAGGGTGCGGCGCGGCGCTCTTCCCGAATCGGCTCGGTCAGCGGCAACTAGCCCGCGACAGCATCGACTATTTTGTCGGCCATACTCTCGATGTCACCTGCCGCGAACTGACCGAACAAGTGCAGATTGAATTGCAGTTCGTCAGCGGTCAGGAATTCGCAGACGACCGGCAACGCGATCAGGCAGGCCAACTCGTCGGGCGGTTCGCCGCCGCACTGCCCGCTATCCGCCGCCTGCTGGAAACCGACATCCTGGCCGCGTATGAAGGGGACCCGGCGGCACGCAGCATCGATGAAGTGCTGGCCTGCTATCCCGGGATCTCGGCGATCATCCATCATCGACTGGCCCACACCCTGTATCGCCTTGAACTGCCACTCATCGCCCGCATGATTGCCGAACTGGCTCACTCCGCCACAGGGATCGACATCCACCCCGGCGCGAAAATTCAGGGACATTTTTTCATCGATCACGGCACGGGCGTCGTCATCGGGGAAACCGCCGAGATCGGCGAGCGGGTCCGGCTCTATCACGGCGTCACGCTGGGAGCCAAACGTTTCGCCGTCGACGACGCCGGCACGTTGGTGAAGGGGAATCCGCGCCATCCGCTCGTGGAAGACGATGTCGTGATCTACGCCAACGCCACGATTCTCGGCCGTATCACCATTGGCCGCGGTTCGACAATCGGCGGCAACGTCTGGCTCACCCGCAGCGTCCCTCCCGGCACCAACGTGTCGCAAGCCCGCGTGCGCAGCGAAGCCTTCGAGGAAGGTTCGGGGATTTGACATCCGCACAAACTTCTGAAGAATCCACACCAGCCCGCAGCGCATGCAACGGTGTTTGACATTGCGGAAGAACACCCTTGCTTCCGCTGCGGGCTGGTTGATGATTCTGTTTGATGTTTGTCATTTCCTGGGAAGCCATCATGCCCAGTCGCGGTGTTCATTTTGCGTTGACGGAACCTGAAGTTCAGTTGCTGCTGGAGCAGACCACGGAAGATGATCTGCTGAATCTGGTGGTCGAGCAGTTCGAGGAACGTTACTTCACGGAATCCCCCGAATGGCTGGCGGAAAGTGATAAGGCGTGGGATGCCATGCACCGGATTCTGACCGATGGCGAACTGAGTTTGGACAACGGAACCTACCCGCTGAATCACGTCATCCTTGGTGGCGAATTGCTCTACGGCTCCGACGATTACATCATGTCCCTCAAAAAACCACAGCAGGTGACGGACATCGCTGAGGCATTGGCCAAGTTTTCTGAGTCCGAGTTCCGTGCCAGGTATTTCGAGATCGATGAAGAGGATTACGAAGCCGAGGTCAGTGAAGACGATTACGAATACACCCGATCCTGGTTTCTGAATGTGCTGGACCTTTACCAGCGCGCCGCCGGCACCGGCCGCTCGGTCTTGTTCACGGCGGATCAATAGTGTGGCAACGCTTCGATGACGGACCTACGATCGACAATCATGAATCCACGTTATCCCGAATTCACCGTCGCCGGTCCGCCACGTGAGATGGGCCGGCAGTTTGGCGATGCGGCTCGCGAGCTGATCCGCGAATTCGCTGCTGTCGCGCTACAGCGCGTCAATCTGACGATGCGCGTGTCGAAGCAGCAAGCGGAAAACACTGCGGCGAAGTCGCTGGAGTTTGCGGAGAAGTACAGCCCCGATTCCTGCGATGAATTGCGCGGCATGGCCGACGCCACGGGATTAAGTGTCAGCGATCTGATGATCCTGCAAATCCGCAATCAGTTACAGAATGAACCGGAAGCCGGCTGCACCTCGTTCTCACTTTCGTCGGTGGCTGGTCGCGGGCGATTGCTGGGCCAGAACTGGGACAACGATCCGGGACTCGATCCGTTCACTGTGGTGCTGACGCGCAAGCCGAGCGGTAAGCCGGCGCTGATCAACGTGACGCAAGCCGGCCTGATAGCCTATATCGGCTTCAATGATGCGGGTCTGGGCGTCTGCTTGAATTCGCTGCCGGCGCCCAGTCGGCCGATCGGCGTGCCCCATTATTTCACCGTGCGGGAAATCTTCGAGGCGAGGTCACTCGACGGTGCGATTCACGCCGTGAAACGTGCTCACCGCGCCATCCCCGCGAACATCATGCTGACCAGTCCCGAAGGCCCGGCCGACCTGGAAGTCACGATGGATGAGGTGCATGTTTTGCGACCGGATGAGCAGGACCGCGTCACGCATGCCAATCACTGCCGTCATCCGTCGTTGGCGAACATCAACGCCATGTATCCGGAGTTGATTCAATCACAGCCCCGGCAAGATCGCATCGACCGGTTGTTGTCCGATTCTGCCGCGAATTCTGTTGACCGATTAAAAGACATTCTGCGGAATCACGAAGATCATCCCCGCTCGATCTGCCGGCACGCCAACGGCGACCCGGGCGTGGGGCATTGGCAAACGGTGTTCTCGGTGATTATCGAGCCGGAAGCACGGACGATGCACCTGAGCCGTGGTACGCCGTGTGATCATTCCTACGAAATTTACCGATTGGCGGATTGATCGCGGCAATCCTACTTTTTCTCCGCCGCAAATACATGATCCAGCGCAGCGGTTAAATCCAGTCGGCGGAACGTCAGACCCGAACCTTCGTCATGCACTTCCGGGCCGGTCTGCTGCATGATTTTGAGCATCGCCTCGGGCAGAGTCGGTGCATCCTGTTTCCAATCATACTGGGTGACCACGATGGCCTCCCGAAGAATCATGGCGGCTCCGCAGGCGATGGCATTCGATGACGAGGTCGCGGACGCTGGAACGACCAGATCAATCTTCGCGCCGCGATCAAGAATCACCACATCCTTGCCGGGCGACACGGCACCGATCGCGATGCAATTGGGCTGGCAGGCCGGCCAGGAAATCCCCTTGGTGAATGCGTGATTGCCGGCGGGTGCGCTGACCCAGATGCCGAGTTCTCGCAGTGTCTTGAGGGGCGCGTCGATATCCGTCGGCACCGGTTCGCCATGCTCGAGGTCATCCACCGGCGCGAGGTTCACCGTGGTGATCACATATTTTTTGTGATGCTCAGCCACCCATGCCAACCCTTTGGCCAATGTGTCGTGGTCTTTGACGTTGCAGTGGCAACATTCCAAGCCGCGAATCACGGCGACCTGATTGTTGTAGGCCACGCCCCATTGCCCCATGAAGTTCAACGACGACGGCACGCCGATGGTGGAACCGTGGTAGCCACGCCCCTCATGTTTAGGATTCTCGTCGCCATCGACACTGTCATAAGCGACACGCACCTTCGGCACGCCGTCGACGGAGGCTGTCCACTCCGGCATATCCATTTTGCAGCCATCATCCACCAGCGCCAGCGTCTGTCCTTTGCCGAACGTTAGACGGTCACTGTATTTCTCCCAACTCGCGACAATACCCGCGTGCTTGAAGGATATCGGCTCGGTTGGTTCGCCGGCGGAACAAACGCCAATTGACACGACCATCAAGCACAAATTGATCGCGAGAAACTTCATGGAAATACTCACCGCTTTCTGAAACGCAGACAATCACCCATGACACAATGCCGATGCGTATTGTATACTGGGTTTGTTCAGGAATCGCATCTGTCACCGCGCCGGGGACACACGATGTTTTCGATTTTTCAAGATGGCCGCAGCCGTTGGTCGCGACGCGAAATGCTGCGCGTCGGCGGGCTATCGACGCTCGGCATCTCACTGCCTCAACTCCGAACGGCTCACGCAACGACGGCGGAAAGCTCTGGCAGCGGGACGTTCGGGCGGGCGAAGAATGTGATCTTCCTTTGGCTACAAGGTGGACCGCCGCAACACGAGACATTCGATCCCAAACCCGATGCTCCCGCGGAAATCCGAGGCGAGTTCCAGCCAATCTCGACGAATATCCCCGGCATTCAGATTTCGGAACTTTTGCCCCGTACCGCGGCGATGGCCGACAAGTATGCGATTGTCCGATCACTGGCGACACACAGCGATCTGCATGATGCGAGCGGCTACTGGATTCTCACCGGCTACAAATACACGGGCCAGCAATCGCGGCAGATCAGTCGTGGGACCGACTGGCCTTATCTCGGCTCGGTGATTCGGATGCTGGCCCCGAGCCCGACGCTGCCGGCGTACACTTCGGTCTGGCTGCCGGACATGATGCGGTTGAACGACAACGTGACGCCGGCGGGGCAGACAGGCGGTTTCCTCGGCATGGGGTGGGACCCGGCCCGCGTGATCTGCGACCCCTCCGATCCCAACTTCCAGATCGAAGGCCTCGCCTTACCGGCGGAAATTCCCGCGCTGCGGTTCTCCGCCCGGCAATCACTTCTCTCGCAAGTCGAGCAGCACTTTGATCGCCTGCAGCGCGGGCCGGCCGTGAATGTCTATGATCGGCAAACGCAGGAATCGTTCGACCTGCTGACCTCCGGCCGCTCGCGGCAGGCATTCGATCTCAATCGCGAATCTCAGGCGGTTCGTGAACAGTACGGCTTGCACGAATGGGGACAAAGCGTGCTGCTCGCCCGGCGGTTGATCGAGGCCGGCGCGCGGCTCGTCCACGTCAACTGGCCACGAGAGAAGGGCGACGAAGCCGTCAATAATCCGATGTGGGACACGCATGCCCAGAATGCGGATCGGCTGCAGGAAGTTCTCTGTCCGATGTTCGATGTCACATACACCACGCTGCTCAACGATCTTGAAGCGCGCGGGCTGTTGTCCGAGACGCTGGTCGTCGCCATCGGCGAGTTCGGCCGCACGCCCAAGATCAATTCACAAGGCGGCCGTGATCATTGGGGCCATGTCTTTAGCTTTCTGCTCGCCGGAGCCGGAATCCAAGGGGGGCAAGTCTATGGTTCCAGCGATCAACAGGGTGCTTATCCGCGCGACAACCGGTTGGAACCGCAGGATCTGACGGCGACAATTCTGCATTTGCTCGGCATCGGCCACCAGGTGATGTTTCACGATCTCGGCGGCCGGCCGCATCATGCGACGCTCGGGGAACCGCTGTATTCGCTGCTGGGTGAAGAGCCGAAGACGGCTCAACGTTGCCCGGCGGAAGGGAATGTTCAACTGGTACCCCCCTATTCCAAAGCGCCGATCTTTGAATCGGGCTTTGAAGAGAATCGAATCCTGGCCGAGCTGGGTTCCAAACAGCGGCTCACACGCTGGTCGGCCAAGCCACTGGCACCCACAACGGCTCCCCTCGATTTCGGCGTATCATTGATTGAAGACTCGACGCACGCAGCTACCGGGATTCGCAGTGCGGCATTAGGGATTGGTCTGAGTTCACGAACGGGCCAGATCACCGCCGGGACATTGCCGGCCGGTTCGCGTGCCCTGCTCACGCAGCAAGTTCGCAATCCCCGCGCGGGAACGTATCTCGTGAAAGTCCGTGCGGCATGTGGTGGTGCGAAAGCAGATTGGGAATGGTTCGCGAATCATTTCCAGTGCCGGCTGTCATTCTTTGGCTATCACAACCTTGAAAAGAATCCCTGGGACGGCGTGCGCGAATTCGCCGCCGTGTCGCTGATGCCGCAATTCGCAGACGACGGCACAGCCCCTTATCAGGAATTTCAACTCACGCGAGTGCTCCGCAGTCAGGAAGCTGGAGCAGGCGAAATCGAGATGGGAGTCGGGATCGCGATCTGGCTGGAACTCAAAACGCCGGGAGATCTCGTTGTCGACGCGAACCGACGGGCATTTCTTTGCGTGGACGATTTCGAGGTGACATTCACCCCGCGGCCGCGCGACAACAACGTCACGGCTTAGCACCGTGTTGCTTTCCTGTGGCACACGTTTTCCAACGCATGAGTTCGAAGACTTCCTCCGTACTCTTTCGGATCTTTGGTCAATTTCAGCCGTGCCACGCCCACGCGCTTCGCGCGGGCGTGTTTTCACACGTCAATTTGCACGCCCGCGCGAAGCGCGTGGACGTGGCACCGCAAATAATGTTCAAACTGACCCACTACCCACTTTTAGGATTCTCGTGTGAAACTTGCTCGGAACCCGACGGCCAAGTAGATTAAACCCAGTGGTGATTCCTAAATTGTTTGCCGTGGTCGACATGCGAATCAGACATTTCCGCGACACAGCCGTCTCATGCCTGACGAGCGCCGTGGTCCACCTTGCGGCCGGGTGGGGACTTGCCTGGTCGTTCACGCACTCGGCTCCGGAATTTTCGCTGGAGAGCAGTGCGGCAACTGGTGAAATCTCGTCCGTTCTCACGCTGTCGATGTCTGCGGAGACGGCAGAGCCGACGGTCATCGCGCCGCAACCGCCGATGCAGCTTAGCGAACAGGTGGACCCGCCGAAGACTGCCGAACTGCCAGATCAGCCGCCGCCGCCGACCAGCGGTGCGAAGGACCACGCCAGCATTAGTCAGCGACCAATTGTCGTGCGTGAACGGTTATCGCGAGTGGTCGCATTGGCGACCCTGCCGCCGTTGGAACGTGCCGACGAAGAACCGGCAGACATGCCGGCCCATCATCCTCAGCAAGAAGTAACGCCTCTGTGTGAGGAACTTTGGAAACGGACGACGGATTTGCCGAAGCGGATCGACTTCGAGGCGGTGGAAAAACTGCTCCAGCAGGTCTCCGCGAATCGCCCGATCGCCGTGCGGACGGAAATGGCGATTGAATCGGCGGATTCCATGCAGGGATCGAAAGTCGATCGTTTGCCAAAACCCGGCCCTCGGAATCTGCCGCCCGCCTATCCTGCGGCCGCCCGTCAATCGGGGCATTCCGGCCGCGTGTTACTGTCGGTTCTCGTCGCTGTCGATGGAACCGCGCAAGATGTGCAACTGGCGAAATCGAGCGGTTATCCTTCGCTGGATGAGGCAGCCCTCGCGGCCGTGAAGCAGTGGCGGTTTGAACCGGCCCGCCGCAATGGTGCCGCCGTGAAGTTTTCGATCGACGTGCCAATTCGCTTCCGCCTGACACCCTGAATCGGGGTGGCAACATCCAGAGCTGTGCCTTCAGCACAAGGTGTTCTCTGACCTTTGTGTCTTTTGATGGCCTGCTGAATCTCCCCAAAGTGTCAAACTGTACGGTTTGGGGCCACTCTGCCGTATAGGCAAATAAATCTCTGTTTAACCACTTTCCGAAATGTAAGGGATCGCGCTGATGTCCTGCGAAGACTTAACCTGCGGCTTATGACATTTGTTCCGAAAAGTCCGCTGGCTCTGTCGATGACACGCTTCAACGGAGTGCATGAGCAATCCGCTGGGCAATTCTTCGGAGACGGACTGCGATGGTTAAGCAAAGCCGAACGGGTGTCGACGTGCGGCGAAGGACAGTATTTGCCGCGGGCTGGCTGGTCGTCAGCCTGACATTCTTCGTATCGCTGGGTGCCCAGGAAGAAAGCGATTCGACCACTCCTGCGGAAGCGACACCTTCCGGCGAAGAGCGGCCGACGGTCCCCGAGACGGTGGTGGATGCTCCCACGCTGACCGACCCGAATACGGTGTTCCCTCCGGGCGACACCGAAGCCGCGACACCGCCATCCACCATCCTACAACGTACACCGTTTGCGAGTCCCCGTGCTACGGGATACGGAGCGCCGTCGTCGACCACAGCCACCTTGATCGACGTTCCCGATTTGAAACTGCCGGGATCGGTCACCGTTATCACGCCGGAATTGATTCATGACTGGCAGGCGTTGCGGCTTAGCGATGTGCTGCGCGATGTGCCCGGCGCGGCGAAGGTCAACGACCAGCTTCGGCCGGACGCATTCTTCCTGCGCGGCTTCGAGGCGCGCTCGCGTGATTTTCGCAAGAACGGATTTCTCGACCCAACCTTCTCGCCGCGCGATTTCGCAAACGTGGAACGCGTCGAAATTCTCCGTGGGCCGACATCGGTGTTGTATGGAGCCGGTCAGCCGGCCGGTGTGATCAACTACATCACCAAGAAACCGCTCGCCTACGATTATCAGAATGGCCAGTTTCAGTTCGGTAGTTTTGGACTGGAACGCTACACCGTCGACAGCACCGGCCCGGTCACCGAAGACGGTTCACTGCTGTATCGCTTGAATGCCGCCTATGAGAATCAGGATGGATTCCGCGATTTTGGTTACAACGAGCGGATCTTCGTCGCCCCCGTGCTGAGCTATGTGATTGATGATGACACTGCAATCACCTGGGAAGGCGAATATCTCAAGGATCGACGACGCTTCGATACGGGGCTTTCATTCGTCCATGGTGAGATTCGCAACTTACCGACGACCCTGTTTCTCGGCGATCCAACGAATGATTTCCAGCGATTCCAGGACTGGCGACAATCGATGTTTCTCGATCATCGCCTGAACGACGCCTGGACGCTGCGCCTCGGCGGGTCTTCACTATTCTACACCGCTCCATCATCAGGCACGTTTCCGATCAGCGACGGAAGCGGAACGGAGTTAAACCGTTCGCGCCAGGACATCCCCTTGTTCACCGAAAGTTATCACACGGTAATCGCCAACCTGGCGGGCGATTTCTGGCTGGGTGGCTTTCGGCACAAAATGGTCGTCGGCACCGAACAAGGCTGGATGATCTCGAATCACTTCCAATCGCAATCGACCGTGCCCGGAATTCAAGACCTGCCCATCGACGCTTACAACCCGGATTACTCCAACCCCTATACCGGTTCCACCCCGGCCGTGTTCGATTCGACATTCCGTGAAAACCGGCATGGTGTTTATACACAGGACATGGTCGAGTTCAACGACTATTGGTCGGGGCTGTTCGGCCTGCGCTACGATCACATCGACACGGTGTTCTATCGCTCGCTGGAAGTCTTCGGCATCCCGTCGTTGGGGCCAGTCCGTTCGGATCAGAGCTTTGATCGCTTCACACCCCGCGCGGGACTTGTCTACGAGCCGATACCCGACGTGATGAGCATCTTCGGCAGCTACAGCATGTCGTTCGACGCGCCGGCGGGTGGCCCGCGCCTGACCACCGATCCGCTGAAACCCGAATTGGGACGCGCCTGGGAAGTCGGCACGAAATGGAAGCTGTTGAACAATCTGGCGGCCCAGGCGACGTGGTTTCACATCACGAAAGAAAATTACACGGTCGATACGACTGCGGGTGGCATGTTCGTTACGACGCAGATCGGACAACTGACTTCGCAGGGGGTCGAGCTGTCGCTGCTGGGAAAAATCACCGAGCGTTGGAGTACCAGCACCAACTACACGATTCTTGACACGCTGCTCAGCGATCCGACCAATCCGGAGATCGATAATCGCCGTGCCCGCGGCGTCCCGGCCAACACCGCCAATCTCTGGACGCGTTACAACATCCTGCAGCGTGAGCAGGAAGTTCTTGGAGCGGGCATCGGCGTGCTGTATGTCGGCGACCGTCGCGCGTCTTTCACGGGCGACGTGCTGTTGCCCGCTTACAATCGGTGGGACGCGGGGCTGTTTTACAATCGCGGACGCTGGAGCAGCGCGCTCTATCTGGAGAACTTGTTCGACAAACGCTACTACTCAGGTTCCGTCACCGAGTTCCAGGTTTATCCCGGCGCACCACTCTCAGCACGGGCACAAGTCGGCGTCACATTCTGAGGGAAATCTACGGCAGGCGCAGCGACTATCAGTCTGTTGAAGAACGTGGATCACGTTTCCAATGTGACAGAAACTGATCAAGCACGTCGAGAAGATCGAGTGACTCATACGTTCAAAACGTGTGCCACGAAAAAATTCAACGGCCTGCTATTCGTTGCCACTGCTGACCGGTACCTTGACAGATGTCGCCTCGCCGGAGGTCACATCACTGGCACTGGCCGTTTGTTCTTCTTCGACCGCATGAACTTCGTACAGCGGGCCTTTGATGCGGATGGGCCGGATGTCGAGCCGAATGTTCAAAATTGTATAGTCATCGCTGCCAAACATTTCGGTGAACCAGGCAATGCTGTCGGCATCGCGTGAAAAGCGGAACTCGAAGCCGTCCACCGATTCCTTACGCGCTTGTTCGCCGTCGAACGCCAGCCCGATCGCTTCCTCATGATGGTTCTCCATCAACTTGGCCATCAGGTCGGCGACGGTCGTATTGCCGAGGATGTCGTTGAAGAACAATTGCCGCCGCGACGCCGGGCGGAAATCGGGGGATTTCGGGTCAAGCACTTCATCGTCCATGCGCTCGGCGAGGGGGGTGAATTCGAGCGTATCAAGTTTGAAGATGTCGCCTTTGTCGAGGTAAGTCAGTCGCACATTGCTCAAGTTGAATTTGCCGAGCTTTTGGTCATGTTCCGCATGCGCGAGATCCATGATCAGCACCCCTTTGTAACCGATCACTTTCCCATACAAGCCATGTTTCACTACGACGGCCGTGTTCTCATCCACGCCGAAACCATATTGAAATCCTTGATCATGCATCGCGACCAAAGCACGTGCAAACCGGCCGCGTACCAGACAATGCTGATCGACGAACCACGTCTCTTTCAGGAAACCCAGGCCGCGGTCAATCTCTTTGCCCATGCGCACGCCGCCGATCATCGTGTCCAGCACGGAGGGGGCATCGCGATACATCACACGGCTCATGACGGCCGCACCGGCACTTGTGCCCGCAATCACGCCTCCACGGCGATACAAATCCCAGACCGCCTCCAGCATGGGCGTCTCTTTGCCTTCGAGATCGTACAAAGCGCGAACGATTCGATCCTGGGAGCCGCCTACGAAAAAGACACCGGAGGACTCACGGACTTGCGACACCCAGGCCGGATCTTGCGCGATCTCTGACGGCTGATCCTGGACTTTCATCCAGGCGAGGGGGACGAGAAATGCTTCCGCACCGGATTTATTCAGCGCCGAGACAACCCAGCCCCCCTTGCGGATCGGATCGCCGCTGGCTGTGGGAAAGACCGCGATCTTCGCCCCGGCACCGCCAGCGAGTTCTACGATCTCGTCCCAAATCTCCCGCTGGCTGAAACGTTCTGAACCACCAATGATGACCAGCGACCCTTTGACCGACTCATCCTCTTGATTTTGAGCATCTTGCGCGCGCACTGAGGTCATCATACCCACCCCGAGGCAAATGAGGAGGGTGTTGGTCAGCACATATCTTGCGCGGGATTTCATCATGCTCGGAATCCTTCGAGAGCCTGTTCGCGTGGAAATCATTTCCGCGGAGGGACGACGTTCGTCCCCATATCATCCATCGCAACCTCTGCCGTTCCTATGAACGTATCAACACAATTTCACGGACTCACCCGCGTTCGAGTGGTCAATAAATCCGAATTGCCCGATAGCGGCAACCCCAATCTGCCAATCATCCTTTATCCTGCCAAAAATTTGCGCAGAATTCCTACCACTTACGCCTTGCCTTTAAGCAAGTGCAGGCTTCGCAGCATGTTTTGGCAATCACTGACTTCATATTACATTTTTCGTGCCAAAGATAGCCGTGCCTAGAGCTATTCGCCGATCTTGAGGTGAAATCCCAGTAATCTTTTCAACGACGAGCTGATCCCCTGGCGACCAGCCGACTCAGTAATACCCAACTCGCCAGCAACATCCCGGCCGTTTCGATCCGCAACAGGTGCTGGCCCAGGCTCACCAAGCGGCCTCCCGACGCCGTGGCTTGGTCAATCTCACCGGCGGTGAACCCACCTTCCGGCCCCACCAGCAAGAACACCTCATTGGCATCGCCCGACGGATTCATCAGATTCCCAATATCGCTGTGCTGCGAACCATCCGGATGTGCGATGAAGAGGGAATGGCCGGCTGCCCCTTTGAGAAAGTCCTGCCAGCGCGTCGCTTCGGTCAATTCCATCAGATGCGCACGGCGGCATTGTTTACACGCCGCGATAACGGTCTGACGCAACCGAGACAGTTTGCTGTCACGCGGATCGACGGAACTGCGCTCGGTGATCAATGGGATCAGGCGACTGACTCCCAGCTCCGTCGCCTTTTCAACCAGCCAGTCGAATCGCTCTCCCTTTGGAACCGCTGTCGCCAGTGTGACGCGCGGCGTTGGTTCCGGTTCGGTGCGGGCCGAGAGCACCTGGCAACTCAGCTCGCGCCGACCGACAACTTGCACCACGGCCTCCGCCACGAGTCCGCGTCCATTAAACAATTCCACTGCCGCGCCTGAGGACAAGCGCAGGACATCTTTTCCATGATGCGCCTCGGCATCGGTCAATGTCGCTGTGCCCGTCGATGACAAATCGGGACAGTACAAGCGGGGCGGCATGTTCGACCTTTTGACCTTCTCTTAACCCAGGCTGATCACACCGAGCGAGACCAGCCGCTGCCACAACGGCGGACCAAGCAGCAGCAGGCCAATGATCACCGATGTCGTGCCGAGCAACAGGACCGCCGCCGCCGCGACATCTTTGGCGATCTTGGCGTGATCGTGATACTGTGGCGAGAGCAAATCCACCACGGCTTCCAAGGCGGTGTTGAACAGTTCGCCCGCGATGACCAGGCCGATCATCAGCGCCAAGACCGCGAGCCGGAGCACATCGAGATCCAGCCACCAAGCCGTCGCGGCGACCATACCGCCTGCACAAAGGTGGATTCGCAAATTGCGCTGCGTTCGCAGGGCATACACCCAGCCGTCCCAGGCATGACGGAAACTCTGCAACAGATTCGGGCGTTTCACAAGTCGGCTCGCAGCAAACTCAGGAGTGATTTGCCGCATTGTAAAGCAGACAGCCCGGTCGCCGCTACGACCGGGCTGTGATGCGATGACACGATAACTACAACTCAACTATTCCCGCGCGGCGGAAACCGTGGCGAGATGGGGTGCGGGTGTTGCGTTGCGGGCGAGATACGCCTCGATGAACTGAATCGCCGGTTCGACCTGATCGGCCTGAATCAGCACGAGATCGCCCGGTTGCATCTTCCGCAGTGTCAGTTCAATCGCCACCATCTCTCCACGTGTCTCGACGATATTCTGAATACGTTTGCCTTGCGCGAGTCCCTCACGCATCAGCCGGATGACTTCACCATCGGCTCGGCCGCGCGTGCATTGATCCTCGTACAACACCATCTCATCGAAACCGTGTCCGATCAACTCCGCTTGCCGAACGATGTCCGAATCGCGGCGGTCGCCGGCCGCGGTGTAGACGATCAACCGGCGTTCGTGCGGCAAATGATCAAACGCTTCCAGGATCGCCACGAGTGCGGATGTATTGTGACCATAATCGATCACCAACGTGGCACCGCGATGATGAATCGTGTTAAACCGGGCCGGAGCATGCTTCGTATCGTTGACGAATGTTTCCAGACCATGCCGGATGGCTTCCAGGCGGATACCCAAGCCCCAACCCGCGGCGGCGGCGGCTAACGCGTTTTCGACCTGAAAACCGATCAGTCCGCCGCAGGTGATGGGGACCTGAGCCAGAGAGATCAGGCGCATTTCCCAGTTTCCTTCCGCCAGAACAATCGCATTCTGCTGAATGAAGGCGACTTTACATCCCTTCGCGCGATGGGCTTTCAATGCGGGTTCGTCGGCCTTCCGCGCGAAGAAAATCACGCCGCTTGAGCAGAATTCCGCCATCGATGCCGTCAGCGGATCGGCGGCATTGAGCACGGCATACCCATCGGCAGAGACATTCTCTGCGATCACCCGTTTCACTCGCGCCAATTGTTCGAGCGTGTCGATCCCGTTGAGGCCGAGGTGGTCGCCTTCGCCGATATTGGTGACGATTCCAATGTCGGCACGATCATAGCCCAAGCCTTCCCTTAGGATGCCGCCTCGGGCCGTTTCCAGCACGGCGGCATCGACGATGGGATTCGCCAGCACGGTGCGGGCACTTTTGGGTCCGCTGCAATCGCCCGTGTCGATCCGGCGGTCGTCGATAAACACGCCATCAGTGCAGGTCATCCCGACTTTCAGTCCCTGCTGGCGGAGCAAATGCGCCACGAGGCGGGTGGTCGTGGTCTTACCGTTCACACCGGTGACGCTGACAATCGGGATGCGGCCCGGTTTGTCGCCAGGGAACATCATATTGACAATCGCTTCACCGACCGGGCGGCCTTTGCCGTACGACGGCTCCAAGTGCATCCGTAATCCCGGCGCGGCATTCAACTCCACGATGACTGCGGACTGTGCTTCCAGCGGCATGCTGATATCGGTAGCGACAATATCCACCCCCGCGATATCGAGGCCGACCATCCGAACCGCGTCGATCGCTCGCGCTGCGACCTCGGGATGCACAATGTCCGTCACATCGGTCGCCAATCCGCCCGTGCTGAGATTGGCATTTCGCCGCAACAACACCGACTGTCCGGCTGCGGGAATGGAATCGACCTTAAGCCCCTGCTCGGCAAGCACGCCTTTGGCGATGTCGTCCAGCGGAATCTTATTCAGCGAGGTGGCATGATCCTCACCCCGCCGAGGATCGCGATTGACTTCGGCCACGAGTTGCGTGATCGACCTTCGGCCATCGCCCGTCACTTGCGGTGGTTCACGTCGCGCCGCGGCGACTAACTGCTGATTGATGATTAACAACCGGTAATCGCAACCGGGGGCGAACTTCTCGACGAGAATCTTCGTGCCTTCGTCTTTCGCGGAAGCGAACGCCGCGTAAATCTGTTCGCGGGTACTCAGATTCACCGCAACACCACGGCCTTGATTGCCGTCCTGAGGCTTTACCACCACCGGCACACCAATTTCCAACGCGGCCTGCCAGGCATCTTCGGCATTAGTGACCGGACGACCCTGCGGCACAGGCACGCCAATCGACATCAACAATTGCTTCGTCAGTTCTTTATCCTGCACAATGGACTCGGCGATCGCGCTCGTACGGTCAGTTTCCGCCGCGAGAATCCGGTGCTGTTTGGAACCGTATCCTAATTGCACCAGACTGTGATCATTCAGACGACGGGTCGGGATGCCTCGGGCCTGAGCCGCGCGGACGATAGACCCCGTGCTTGGTCCGAGACGAATTTGCTGATCGACAGTCCGGAGTTCCTTCACGCGGACTTCGGCATCGAACGACTCACCCCGATGCACGGCATGTGCGAGGTCTAGCGCCGCGGTGATCGCCATGCGACCAACAGGTTCTTCACGATACTCGACTGCCAACCGAAAGACATTCGCTTCGGACGTTCGCGCAACGCGTCCAAACTGCACGGTCGAACCGGCAAGCGTCTGCAAGGCCACCACGGTGCGCGCCAGCAAGGCGGCGAGCTGCAGACCGGGGGCATGCCGGCCTTCCTCGGCATCAATGGGAGCACAGGCCAGGCAGATTTCCCCGCCTGTCGCCGGCAGTAACTCTTCCATCCGCCGACACAGGGACTGAACTCGCAGCGAGTCCAGTTCCGACCAATCGGCCAAATCCACGAGAACATCGAGCACGGTGGCCGATCCCCAGACATTGGGGCCACGCAAGGCTCTGGCGGTTCTCAACTGCATGTTATTTCCTTAACCGACACAAACCGAGGCACGCTGATGGATCACTTACCGCACGGCAGTGACCGCTCTGGCTGATCTGTTCCTGATCAGCCAACTCCTGTCAAGCGACCGCATTCGCGGTCATCCTGCGCCATCGGATAAATTTCAACTCGGGCGAAGGCACCCCATGGCCGTCGCACTTACATAACTCATGGCAAACGTCATACCTATCAACAACGAAATCAATTCACCCTGAAATCAGGCGGAAGCCAATCGAGGTGCTTCCGCCGGTTCGAGTCCGACAATCGATTGAATTTTACGAACCGTCTTGGGAATCGATGTCGATTGCACGACCAGCAATTCCCCCACCCCCAAGGCTTTCCACGCGGCATCCACCGCCGTTGCCCAATCCCCCACTTCACTCACGCGAGCGGTTGTCGTAACCTGTTCGATTCCCGATTGCAGGCACCGCATCACATCTCCCGGCGGGCGGAGTGTGTCGTCCTCAATTTCGCACAGGACGATTTGATCAAACGCCGCCCCCAGTAACCGCCCCTGATCGCTCAAGTCGACATCTCGACGATCCTGCTCGCCCGAATAGACGACCGTTCGCGACCGATGAGGAAACTGGGGCAGGGTATCGATCACCGCGGCCAAAGCCGACGCATTCCGGCAATCGACAACGATCATCGTTTTGCCGGCGATTTCGTAAACATTGAAACGAGCAGGATCGTCCAGCAGGTTCCCCTGAAAACTCTGCAATCCGGCTCGTATCTCTTCCAGCGACAGCCCCAGGCTCCAAGCCGCCCCCGTCGCCGCCAGGACATTTTCAATTTGAAAACCGACACGACCGCCGTGCGTGCAGGGAATTTCCGCGAGCGACATCAACCGCGTTTCGTGTGTTCCGGTCTTTAAGACGATGGCGTTTTCCCGGACAGTCACCACAGCATGGCCAACCGCGCAATGTTCGATCAGTTCCGGCTGATCGGGGTTCCGCGAGAACAAGATCACGCGGCCCGCGCACAGAATGACCATCTTCATCACCAGTGGGTCGGCCGCATTCAGCACCGCCGCCCCCGTCGGCAAAACGACATCCACCGGAGAACGCTTGACCTTGTACATGTCTTCCGGCGTGTGCAGATCCCACTGCCCGAGATGATCCCCCCCGCCGATGTTTGTTACCACGGCGACATCGCATTTGTCGAAGCCCAGACCTTCCCGCAGGATTCCCCGCCGGGCCGATTCGAAGACCGCGGCATCGACCAGTGGATTCAGCAGGACTTTCTTCGCACTGCGCGGCCCGGCGCAATCGCCGCTGTCGATCTGCCGTCCGTCAATTGTCACGCTGTCGCTGCTCGCCAGTCCGACATGTCGGCCCGCGGCTTTCAGCATCCTGGCAATTAGGCGGCAGGTCGTTGTTTTTCCGTTCGTTCCCGTGACGGAAACAATCGGAATCCGCCCCGTTTCCCCGTTGGGAAACAGATGACTCACGATCGCTTCACCCACAGGTCGCGGTTGGCCGATCATCGGTTCCAGATGCATCAACAACCCGGGGCCGGCGTTGACTTCGACAAACACCCCCCGCTGTTCTTCCAGGGGACGGGTGATGTCTTCCACCACCATGTCGATCCCGGCGATGTCTAATCCAATAATCTTCGCCGCGAAGACGGCATGCTCCACGATGGACGGATGAACGATGTCGGTCACATCTTCTTCGAGTCGGTCGTGCCGACGGACCATGACCTGGGAACCATTGGGAATGATGTCGTCAAAACACCAGCCCTGACGATCCAATACGGTCGCCGTCACATTGTCACGGAGAATGGGCATGAGAGGATTCAATTCATCATCGCCTCGCCGTGGATCGGAGTTGACCTGCAGGTCAATTAATTCCGCGGCGGTGTGGATGCCATCGCCCACGATGAAGGCCGCATCGCCGCGGGAGGCGGCCACCATGTCGTTCCCGACGATTAACAAGCGGTGTTCCGCACCAGGCGCGAATTGTTCGACAATAACGCCGGAACCTTCTTTCAGGGCATCGGTAAACGCCGTCTCAACTTGCTTCTGAGTCGTCAGATCGACGAAGACGCCGCGGGCATGATTGGCATCGCGTGGCTTCACAACAACTGGCAAACCGATCTCTTGCGCGGCCGTCCATGCGTCCGATGGATCGCTGACCAGCCGGCCATGAGGTACGGGAACGCCCGCGGCCAGCAGCATCGACTTGGTTAATTCCTTGTCTTGGGCAATCGATTCCGCGATGGCGCTCGTCTGATCCGTTTCCGCGGTCCAAATTCGACGCTGTTTGGCTCCAAAACCGAGTTGTACGAGACTGCCGGAATTCATACGCCGGGCAGGGATGCCGAGTTTCTCGGCCGCATCGACAATCGCTTTGGTACTCGGTCCCAGCAGGAATCGCTCGCCCAAATCGCGCAGGCGAGTCACTTCCGCCGCGAGGTTGAACGGTTGATCGTAGACGGCCGCCAACAACAAGCGGCGGGCGGTCCGCATCGATTCCAAGCCAAGTGTCTCCTCTTGATAACGGAACACGACTTTATAGACACCCGCTTCGCTGGTCTCTCTCGCCCGACCATAACCGACCGCGCTACCGGCGAGTGTTTGTAATTCCAGTGCGGTATGTTCCAGGATGTGGGCCA
>Ga0335397_10000386_pt1 | contig 55931 bp, 43 predicted proteins | sample MAT04_FD_205740 | JGI IMG/M metagenome (GOLD analysis project Ga0335397, IMG submission 205740) | Freshwater microbial communities from Lake Fryxell liftoff mats and glacier meltwater in Antarctica - MAT-04 (spades assembly) (version 2) ...
GTTTCGATTTCCCACGGTGGCGAGTGAGTTCGAGTCTGGGATGCGGCTGGGCCTCGTCTCTAAGCTACTCCGCAACCGACTCGTTGCCCCCCCCATCCAATATCAAAACCATCGTACTGACTGGGTGTCTGGGGCCAGTCTAATGGTTCGCCGGGATGTGTTTGAATCCATCGGTCTTTTAGACGATGCATACTTCCTTTATTTTGAAGAAACGGAATTCTGCTTTCGTGCCATACGGGCAGGGAGGGAATGTTGGTATGTGCCGGCAAGTCGCGTGGTTCATCTCGTCGGTCAGAGCACAGGGATGAATGACGTTGACCGTCTGACCCGTCGTGTCCCTCGTTACTGGTTAGAATCGCGGCGGCGATACTTTACAAACTGTTACGGCCCCGGTTACCGCATGGCGTGTGACGTCGCTTGGGCCGTCGGATTCGCCATCTGGAGGATTCGACGGCGATTTCAAGGCAAACCAGATCGTGATCCCCCGCAATTGTTGCGAGATTTCGTAGCCTACAGCTTATGGCCGAACCCGTAGGTTGTGTTGAGTACTTTGAGCAAATGGACAGAAACACCGAAGATAAGAATCAGTCTCCGCCGACGGTCTCCGGGACGCTTGGGATCGTCGTGATCGGACGCAATGAAGGGGACCGCTTGCGACGTTGCCTCGAATCGATCCGTCGGGAGGGGGTCGTGGTGGTTTATGTCGATTCCGGTTCGACCGATGGTAGTCTGAATCTGTGTCAGGGGATGGATGTATCAGCCTTGGAGCTTGACTTGACGGTCCCCTTCACGGCGGCCCGCGCGCGGAATGCGGGAGCAGACGATCTACTCTGCAAGCACCCGGACACATTATATATTCAGTTCGTTGACGGCGACTGCGAGATGAGGGCGGGGTGGCTCGAGCGAGCGGTGAGAGAGTTGGACGTTCGGCCCGATGCGGCGGTGGTGTGCGGGTGGGTTCGCGAACGTCGCCCTGAGGCAACCATCTTTAACCGACTGTGTGACATGGAGTGGAATGGACCCGAGGGTGAGATAGATGCCTGCGGTGGAATCGCGATGATTCGAGTCGCGGCTTTCAAGCAAGTCGGGGGGTATGCGGACGATTTAATTGCCGGTGAGGAACCAGAACTTTGTACTCGACTTCGGGCGGTGGGCTTCAAAATTTTCCGAATTGATGCCGAGATGACGCTGCACGACGCGGCGATGACTCGGTTTGGCCAATGGTGGCGAAGGGCTGTGCGGGGCGGATATGCTTATGCCGCGGTGTCCCGGCTGGACGGCCCCGATCGGGTCCGCATCTGGACGCGTGAATTTCGTAGCAACTGGTTTTGGGGTTTTGTATTACCTGTTGCGATCATCGTTGTCGCGCCTTCGATTCCCGGGGTCAGTTTCATGTTGATGGTGGGTTACCTGGTGCTCGGACTGCGAATCTATCGCGGACGCCGAAGACAAGGAGACTCGCCGAGAGACTCACGGCTCTATACATTCTTTTGCGTCTTGGCGAAGTTTCCGCTCGTTCAAGGGCAACTGAGCTATTACTGTGATCGCCTATGTGGCCGCGCGGGCAAGTTGATCGAATACAAAGGCGCGGCTATGCGGTCAGGGGGATCATGAAGGTCGCTTATCTCGTGAATCAATATCCGCACGTCAGCCACAGCTTCATTCGCCGGGAAATCCGGGCGGTCGAGGCGTGTGGAGTTGAAGTCATGCGGGTATCAATTCGCCGTTCCGGGGTTACCCTCGTCGACGCGGGAGATCAGGAGGAAGAACGGCAGACCCGCGTACTGTTGGCTGACGGAATTCCAGGTTTGCTCGCGGCACTCGCGCGGTCATTTCTGACACGTCCACTTCGGTTGACACGCGCGGCGCTGATTGCCTGGAAGTTCGGCCGCCGTTCCGGGCGGCGGCTGCGGACGATGGTGTACTTGGCTGAAGCATGCCTGCTGGTTCGATGGCTCGCGGAAGAGCGAGTTGAACACCTTCACGCCCATTTTGGCACGAACTCGACCGACTTGGCAGTTTTTGCTCACGCGCTCGGCGGGCCTTCGTTTAGCTTCACCGTGCACGGTCCCGAAGAATTTGATCGCCCGGAATCGCTTTCGCTCGGCGAGAAGGTCACGCGATCAGCGTTTGCGGTTGCCATCAGTTCCTACGGTCGGAGTCAACTCTTTCGGTGGTGTCGGCCCGCGGAGTGGTCCAAGGTGAAAATCGTCCGCTGTGGTGTCGACTCGGCATTTCTCGCTGGCGGTCCACTACCACTGGTGACCGAACCGCGGCTCGTTTGCGTCGGACGATTGGCGGAACAGAAGGGGCAAATGTTGTTGGTTGAGGCCGCCGCGCAACTCGCCGCCAAGGGCCATGATTTCCAACTCGTTTTGGCGGGTGACGGCCCCATGCGCCCTCTGATCGAAGCGGCAATCGCGGAACATGGTCTAGGCGAACGAGTACGGATCACCGGTTGGTTGAGTAACGACTCGGTGCGGGCGGAGATGGCTGCCGCTCGACTTGTCCTACTGCCAAGTTTCGCCGAAGGGTTGCCTGTAGTCCTCATGGAAGCTCTGGCACTGGGCCGCCCGGTGGTGACGACCTATGTCGCCGGAATTCCGGAATTAGTGCGAAACGGAATCAACGGCTGGATAGTGCCGGCTGGCGATGTCTCGGCTCTGGCCGATGCGTTGGCGGAAGGATTGCAGGCTGATCGTACACGACTGATCGAAATGGGAATCGCCGGTGCCGCGGCTGTCAAAGCCGCACACGATGTTCGATTCGAGGCGGAAAAACTCGTTACCTGCTTTGCGGAGGTCATCAACCGATCACAGCGGGAACCGGCCGAGATTCGCCAGCCCGCGCTCGCGGAGAACCTCTGATGCAGTGGCTGAACATTGCCGCTTGGCTGCTCGCAGTGATGCTGTCGATTCCGCTCTTGGTTCTCGCGATCGAGTGTCTGGCCGCACTGCCGCCATGGACTCCTTCGCCTTTGCCAGACCTAATTGCCCGGCCCCGGTGCGTCGTCCTCATCCCAGCCCACAACGAGGAACTTGGTCTCGCACGCACCCTTGCGTCCGTTGCTTCGCAACTCGGGCCAAGCGACCGCGTCCTTGTCGTGGCGGATAACTGCACCGACGGAACGGCAGACATCGGACGAAAGCATGGCGTTCAGGTTGTCGAGCGAACGGATTCTGAGCGGAGAGGCAAGGGTTACGCCTTGGCATTTGGGCGGGAAGCATTGACCGACGTCCCTCCGGAAATCGTCGTGGTGGTGGACGCGGATTGCACCCTTGGTGAATCGGCCTTGCTCCGGCTGGTCGCGGAAGCCTTTAAATGGCAGCATCCGGTTCAGGCGAACTACCAAATGCTGGCCCCGGCCGCGGCGGGGCCTAACCGTCAGGTGGCCGCGTTTGCGATGTTGGTGAAGAACTTTGTCCGCCCGCTGGGACTGCGGCGACTCGGTCAGCCCTGCTTGCTGACCGGAACTGGCATGGCGTTTCCCTGGCAGGTCTTTCGCGAGGCACCACTGGCTCATGGCCATATTGTCGAGGACATGGGGCTGGCAGTGGATCTGGCCGTGGACGGTCGGTCCCCCTTGTTCGTACCGGACGCCGAGGTCTATGGGGAATTCCCGATTGACGAGCGGGCGGCGGACTCTCAGCGCCGGCGTTGGGAACACGGACATCTGCAAGTTATCGTGGAAAACATCCCGCGTCTTCTGGTTGCCGCATTCTCCCGCGGCCGGTTCGACCTCTTGGCCTGGGCACTCGACATCGGCGTTCCACCCCTGTCGGCGCTGCTCCTCGGCACTGGAGTCACATTGACCGGACTCAGCATTTTGGCCCTGTCAGGTGGAGCGTGGGGACCTGCGGCGACACTCGGCGGAGCAATCGCCGTGGCGGCGATCCCGCTCTTCACGGTCTGGTGCCGCTACGGTCGCCGCGTCCTTCCCGCCAAGTCGCTGGCCCGAATCCCGCTCTACGCGATTCAAAAAATCCCGCTGTACTTGGGCTTCGTCGTCAAGCCGCAAAAAGAATGGGTCCGGACAGCGCGGGATGAGGTTCTAGACAAACCACAAATCAACCTGTGATTTTGCATCAATGAAAGCAAAAGAAAACCCGTGGATGAGTTGACCAAGGGAAAGTGCGAATCAATCGTCTCAGCCGCTGATCCCGATTGGACACGCGAAAAATGTCGTGCCTATTGGGATCCCAGCCGTCGGCTCCTGCGCGCGATCCGATGTTATCAGCGGTGGAAGTCTGGCGGCTCTTTGCTCCAGTGGTTCACCGGCTACTGGGTGCTGCAACATCGCTTTTGGAGCGTCGTCACAGGGGCTGATATCCCCCTCAACTCGCAGCTGGGCGGCGGGCTTTTGCTCCCGCATCCGAACGGCATCGTGATCCATCCCGCCGCGGTGATCGGCCCGAATTGTTTACTCTTCCAACAAGTGACGATCGGAAACAGCGGCCGCAAGCCAGGCACGCCGGTTCTCGGCGGCCATGTCGATGTCGGAGCAGGTGCGAAACTCCTCGGCGGCATCACCATCGGCGATCACGTGAAAATCGGTGCGAATGCGGTAGTTCTCGACGATGTCCCCTCCGGTGCGACTGCAGTCGGCATTCCGGCACGGGTGATATTGTAAAGAATGCGTGAGTGCTAATAATCGACAAGGAATACGCCTTCGCCATTCTCATAAGTTTGAGACTCGAATCTGTGCGATAAGGGGGTCATTTCGACACGTTTCGCTTGGATTGATCGTGTTCTGCCGTCTCCGCCCGTTTACGACTAACCCTGCAAGCAAGTTGATCTCGCCCATGCCGTCTCCGCCGATTCCCCCTTTACCCGACGATTTCATCCGGGTGTGGGGGGTGCCATTCGCTCCGTGGGACTTCGCTCGGACCGTCGATGAGGTCGAACGACTGATCGAAAGTGGCCGTGCGGCTTACTTTATGACGGTAAATATTCATACGGCCATGCTCATCCACAACTCCACAGCGATGCGGAAGGTCGTCGATGCGGCCGCGTTCGTGGTGGCGGACGGGATGCCCCTCGTTTGGGCGTCGCGGCTCCTCCCGCGCCGCTTGCCCGAACGTGTGACCGGAGCGGACCTTGTGCCCGCGATCTGCCAGCGAGCCGCACAAAGGGGATATCGACTTTTTTTTCTGGGTGGAGCGCCAGGGGTTGGGGAGCTAGCGGCCGGAAACCTCTCGGCCCGATTTCCCGGCCTGCAGGTCGTGGGCATCGAATCTCCGCCGTACCGACCGACCACCCCCGCCGAGGACGCGGAACTGTTGGAGCGCATCCGGGCGACCCGGCCTCACCTGTTGTTCGTGGCGTACGGGCAACCGAAAGGGGAACTCTGGGTCCACCAAAACAGTTCGGCTCTGGCAGGAACGGTGTGCGTCCAAATTGGCGGATCGCTCGACTTCGCGGCCGGCCGTATCCTGCGAGCGCCAAAGTGGATGCAGCGAGTCGGGCTGGAATGGTTCTATCGGCTCGCGCGCGAACCTCGTCGACTTTTCACAAGATACGCCCAAAACGCGCTGTTCGTCGGGTGTATGTTGATCGCAGACCTCTGCTCGCTGGGGCGACGCAACCAAAACGGCAGCCCGCCGCACGACCCGATCACGACGGCACCCGAACGATAAGCGTGCTTCGCGGCTATCGTTGATTGGGAACTCTATCCGTTTGACGAATGGCTACTTCGGTGATCCCGAGGGCTGCCGCTGCCTGCCGCTGCTGAGGACGCACATCGCATCGACGACGGCTGGTATGATTCAGAGCGAGCGACGATTGTGGCAAATCACGCTGACTTGGCGGAGTTCACCGATGAGCGAAATTGGGGCGGATGCGAGGCGAAATCCGACGGGGGGGCTGGCTTATGCGGCGGCGAGCCAATTGTTGACGGGGAGAATCTTTCGCCACAACAGCGATTGGTAGATGATGAGTTTCAGTTGATTTTTTTGTGGTTGGAGCTACGGATTCTGGTTAGAATCGGTTCTCGCGATGTAAAAGTGAACCGCCGCGATTGCAGGAATTGAGGTTTTGACCTCACCGGCGCGTGGTCAGAGGTCACGATTGGATTCTGTCCTTGGTTTCGCGGTGAATCGATTTCGTTCGATGGAGCAAACGCCATGACGACGATTATTGAAAATGATGAAGGTGCGATTGGCCGCTCGGCAATTCGTCGCAACGAGCTGAGCATTCGGCCTGCCGCGACAGAGCTGATCGCGCAACCCTATGTGATTGATGCCGATGGGTCTGCCGAGCCAACGTCGAACATCAATCCGACCACAATTTTGCACTCGCTTCGGCGAACGTGGCTGCTGGGCGCGATTTTAGGCATTTTGCTGGCAGGCCCTCTCGGTGTTGGTGCCTGGTTGGTCTTTCGCCCGGAATACAAGGCGACGGGGGTCATTCGCATTACGGCGGAGCATGTCCCTTTGCTTTTTGAAACGGCTGACCACGCGGTGAACACCAATTACAGGAATTTCAAGAATACGCAACGGCAGCTGATTCTGGATGCCAATCTGCTGAATAGCGCTCTCAAGCGGGAAGAAGTCAGCGAGTTGGCGGCGGTGAAAGAGCAGGCAGATCCCATTGGCTGGTTGCAGAAAAGACTCATCGTACATTTCCCGGACGATGCCGAACTGATGCATGTCTCGTTCACGCATAGCGACGCGAAAGTCGCGAAATCCGTGGTCGATGCCGTGATGAACACCTATAACGACGACGTTGTCAAAGCCGAGCGTGATGAGCGGATGAATCGAATCGACAGTCTGGAGCGCGCGAAAGTCGATGCGGAAATCAAGGCGAGAACGCGGCGCGCGGAATTGCGCGGTCTGGCTGAAACGCTTGGCTCCGGCGATTCAACGACCTTGCATCTGGCACAACAGGCGGCATTGCAACAATTCGGCCTCATTCGCTCGGAATTGACGAAGGTGCAGTTCGAAGTGATGCGGCGAGAGGGCGAACTGCAGGTTCACTCACAATTTATTGAGCCAGATGCGTCCGAAAGTGACGGGGGCGAAGCACCGACGGGGGCGAATCAGGAAAACGCCGATCAACCGTCAGGCGGTGTGGGCGGTTCCGACTCGGAAATGGCAGGGGAGGATGCCAGTGAGGTGAAACTGGAGGGCAACCCGATCTTAATGGAGGATGAGCTCGGCGCACGATACCTGTACGATTTCGAGAAACAGGCGAAACTGATCGAGCGGACAGAGAAGCGGTTGGCACCCGCCGCTGCGGCACCGTACATCGCCAAATATCGGGAAAAGATGGAAGAAGCCCGACGCCTCGCCGAAGAGCGGTTGATTGAGCTTCAAGCGGGTGGTTATGGCCGAGCTGGAGACCTCAAATCCCGGAACGCGAACGGTCTTTCAGAACAGAACATTCCGCTGGAAATCGCCATTCTAAAAACTCAAGAGAAGAAGCTGCTTGAAGAGTTAAAGGATCAGGAGGCCGAAGGAAAAAAGATTGGCCGGTCGTCGATCGATGTGGAAATGATGACCAAAGAAGTTGACGGTCTGGACAAAGTAGTGTCCAGCATCACCGATGAATTGGAGCGAACGAGAATCGAGTTGAAGTCAAACTCCCGCATCACCATGTTTGGCGATGCTCAGGTTCCTCCAGTTGGTACGTCGAAGAAACGCCTGCCTCTCGCCGGAGCCGCGGCGTTGTTCGGGTTGCTGGCCCCGCTTGGCGCGCTGTTAATCTTCGACATTCGCAGGCAACTGGTCAACGGCCGTCAGACGATGAGCGAACAGTTAAAATTGCCGGTTTTGGGATCGCTTCCTCATGTGCCTCGACGGGTCATGGCGGGTCTCAGCACTCGACAAGACGGCACGGCACTCCTTTGGCGTCGTCGGCTGAACGAATCGGTTTCCGCCATGACATCGCTCCTGCTTCACAAACTGGATCTGGAAGGTCACCGGGTCGTGTTGATCAGCAGTGCAGTCCAAGGCGAGGGGAAGTCGACTCTGGCCATGCAATTGGCACTAAGCCTGGCCGATAGCGGGCATCGCACGCTGCTCATCGACTTTGACCTGCGACGGCCCACTTTGCATCAGAGGTTTAAGGTCCTAACAGACATCGGAATTGCGGAAGTCCTGTCGGACACTGCCGAGCTCGAGGAGGCCATGGTCGAAATCACGCCTCGCAAGTTGTACATGCTCACCGCGGGTCACGCTCAAGTGTCGCTGTTGCAGGCCGCATCGAACGGCTCGATGAAGGCGCTCTTCGCGAATGCGCGCGCAAATTTTGAATTTGTCATCGTCGATAGTTGTCCGTTACTACCAGTTATGGACGGACGGCTAGTCGGCCGCCAGACCGACGCGGCCATCCTCTCCGTCATCAAAGACAAAAGCACGATCCCGAATTTAATGGCCGCGCGCAGCATTCTGGATGAGTTTGGAATCCCCGTCCTGGGCTGCGTGGTGACCGGAGACGCAAGTGAAGATCATTACTCACCTTACGAAAAAGACTATCGCTATCGTGCCCAGCATTCGTAGCAGGCTGTTGAAAAACGTGGGTCACGTTTTTAACGTGACAGAAACTGAACGAAAATGGCGAGAAAATCGAGTGACTCACACGTTAAAAACGTGTGCCACGAGAAATTCAATGGTCTGCTAACCGTTTCTCGTTAAACACGGGGCAGAATTCAGTTGTTAGTGCGGTGGCTTGACCATCAGACGTTTTGGATTGGCAATCGAATCCAAAAAATGGATTGCTGAACCAAAACATGGCTGATCCGCAAAATGTGCCCGGCAGTGACAGGTGATGTCGCTTCACGGAGAGCCTGCCGCTGCCGGAAGCGGCGAGGACCATCGTCCCTGGCTGGCTTCTGTTTAATTCGGCAAAACAGGAAATTCTCACCGAAGCCTCGAATTTCCCCGTGAGTCAACTAGACTGATGACCATAGAATCTTCGAGTGATCAGCATCATTTGTTCAGAGGTTCGACATGAGACGATTTGATCTCCGGTGGTCCGCGGGCTTGCTCATCGTCGCGGGCGTGGCGTGCTTTGCGCTGATGGTTGTTCATCGACTGCAGGTGCCGAAGATCGCGAATGGCTTCATGCGCGAGGCCCTGCGTGCTCAAGCGGAAAAGCGAACGCCTGACACGCTACGGCATCTGGGCCGTTATGTCACGCTCTTGCCGAAGGACATCAATGGGCTGGCTCTCTATGGAGAAGAGCTGGCCCAGGCGGATCGGGTTGGTTCCGCGTATTTCACGCTGGAAAAAGTTTTGCGAATCGAACCCGAACGAGCGGATATCCGTCGCCAACTTGTCCCGTTGGCGATGAAAATGGGCCGCTATCAGGATGCGCTGGAAAATATCGAGAGGCTGTTAAAAGACGCTCCTGACGACGGGGAGTTGTGGGAATACAAAGGGTTATGTCAAGCGGCCCTGGCGGAATACGAACCCGCGTGCGAATCCCTGCAAACCGCCATTTCGCACTCTCCGGAGCGCCTGGAAACTTATTCTACGCTCGCAACATTGCTGAAACAGCGTCTCGGCCGGCCTGAGGAAGCGGTGGGCCTGATGGATCTAATGGTCGCCAAGAACTCAGAGAATTTCCTGGCCCATTTAACCCGTGGTCAATGGCGTCTTGACGAATTGAGCAAGCCAAGTTCGCGGTTGGAGCCGCACGTGCGTTCTGAAATGCTCGGCCAGGTGAACACCGATACGTCCCGCGCGCGAGAACTGTCGCCGGATTCGGCCGATGTCCTGGCGTTTTCCAGCCGAGTCGCATTGGCCATGGATGACCGCGCTTCCGCGCGCGAATTCATCACTCGCGGCAAAGAGAAACACCCAGGTGATCCCCGCTTCTTTCTCGCGCTCGCGGATCTGGAGATGGCGGCGAAGCAGTCCGCGGCCGCGCTCGATGCGTTGCGGCAAGGCGTCGCGGCATTGCCCCGAAATCCTGATCTCCGTTGGAATCTGGTCAATTGGCTGATCGATGCCGGGATTCAGGCTGAAGCGGAGGAAGGTGTCGCCCAGATGCGCGCCATGAATCAGCCGGCTGAGCAGCGGGAATTCTGCGAGGGTCGAATCCTGCTGATGCAGGGGCAATGGCAAGCCGCGATTCAGCGACTGGAAGCTGTTCGCCCCAGGCTCATGGAATGGCCCGATGTCGTGAAACAACTCGATTTTCACCTCGCACGCGCTTACGGCGAAACCGATGCTCTCGATCTTCAGATCACATGTTTGCGGCGTGCGGTCGATCTCGATCCTCAATGGGTCCCCGCAAGAGTTGGCTTGGCTGAATCACTGATGGCATCGAACCTCATTTTTCAAGCCGCCGACGAGTACCGCCGCATCCGCTCGATCCCCAATGCGCCGCCATCAACAGGTATTGATCTCGCGAAATGCCTATTCCGACTTGTCGCTCGCCAAACAAAAGACACTCAGGATTGGAGCGAGTTTGATCAGGTGCTAAGCCAGGTTGAGCAGGAACTTCCTCGTACGTCGCAGATTCCGATTCTGAGAGCCGAAAAGCTCGTGAATCTTGATCAGCATGATGATGCCATGCGGCTGATTTCCCAGGCGAGACAGAATCAGCCTGAGGACTTGGATCTCTGGATTGTCGAGTTGACGCTCGCTCAGATTGAACGCAATTGGGAACTGGCAGATCAGATTCTTCAAGCGGCCAAACAGCAATTTGGCGACACGGTCACTCTGCGGGTGGTCGAAGGACGGCTCTTGATGCAGCGTCTGGGCAATCAAGCCGGCGAGGCGCTCGAAAAGAGTTCTCACATACCGGAAACGTGGTCAGCCTCAGACCAGTTTCTCTTTCTGCGAAACTTCACGCTGATGTTCCTGGTGGTTGGCGATTACGAGGAAGCCGAGCGACTCGGGATGATTGCCGCCGCACAACAACCCGGTGACCTCTCCATGCGGCTCATGCTGTGCGATGTCGCCCTGAGAGCCAATCAACCGGAATTGATGGAGCGCGTGCTGATGGAAATCCGCGGCATCACCGGGGAGGGGCCGTTGTGGCACTATGGGGAAGCGGTTCGCCTCAGTTTGGTGACCGATCCGGAAAAAGAGTCGCATAATCTCGCACAGGCGGGTTTGCACCTTGTCAAAGCCAAGGCCCAAAGGCCGACATGGACCAGAATTCCGCTCCTGTCCGCGGAGATCGCCACCCGACGCGGGGACCAGATGGCGGCGACCGAGCATTTGCAAGAGGCCATCAAACTGGGGGAACGAAATCCCGCCATTCTCAGCCGAACTGTGTCGTTACTGTTCGCTCAGAAACGATTTATCGAGGCCGATCAAATCGTCCGCCGACTCGGCGAGCGACAAAACCTGTTTACCAGCGATATGCTGCGATCCGCCTCCGAGATCGCGATTCGGCTCAATGATACGTCGCGCGCGATCGACATGGCGGAGCAACTCGTGCGCGAGTCCGACAGCGGTGCCAATAAGCTCTGGCTGGCGCAGGTTCTCGGAATGGTCGGCAGAAACCAGGAAGCTGAAGAGCAGCTGCGAGAGGTTATTGCGGCAGACCCCGCCGCACCCGAAGCGTGGATCGTGCTTGTGCAGGTTTTGACTCGCTCCCAGCAGATGCGGCAGGCCGCTCAGGTTGTGCTTGACGCGGAGCAAGCCATCAACGCACAAGACGCGCTGCTGGCTGTGGCCCAGTGTTATGAACTGATCGGCAACTTCGACCAGGCGCGCGCCAAATACGGATTGGCGCTGGAGCAGTCGCCGGAGGACGAGGCCGTACTCCGAGCCGCGATTCAATTCCAGTTAAAAGCGGGACGTGGGAACGAAGCGGAAGTTCTATTACGGAAAATGCTCCAGAGTCTGCCGGATGCCGAAAGTCGCGAGCGAAAGTGGGCCACACTGAATTTGGCGCTGGCACTGTCGATGGCTGGCGAGACCAAAAAAATCGACGAAGCCCTCACGATCATCGGGGAGAATCGCAACGCCGGCAGCGCGACACCGGCTGATCTTCGAATCCAGGCTCTGGTGCTGGCCAGGCATCCCTCTCTCCAACAGCGACGCTCCGCGATTCCCCTGCTGGAAAAATCGCTGGAGCAGGATTCGGACACCGCGATCGAGGATCGCTATCTCCTCGCCAAGCTCTGCGTCGCCACCGGAGATCGCGCGAAAGCACGCTCGGAGTTTCGAAAGCTCGTTGTCTCGCGCAGCAATGATCTGAGATTTCTCAGTGCGTTTCTGCAATTGCTGCTGCAATCTGGCGAGACGACGGAAGCGGAACTCTGGCTGCCTCGCCTTCAGGAAGCCGCCCCGGACAGCCTCCTCACGATCGATTTTCAATCGCAGATCCTGTTCGCGCAGAAGCACTATCCGGAAGTCGTCACACTCTTGAAAGAGTCGACAATTCTGGATGACACGGCGCAGGACACCCCGGATGTGTCACTGACAACCCAGCTGTGGGGAGCCAAACGATTTGGGGAATTCGCCGTCGCGCTCCAGCAATTAAAACTCCCCGACGAGTCCCAACGCTTTTCAGTCGAAGCGGAAGCGTTGTATCAGAGCTACATCCAGCAACGTCCGCAGGAAGCACTCGTCCTGGCCGAACACCATGCTCGATTGAATCAGGTCGATCGCGCACTCGAGCTGCTCACCGCCCACGGCACCAACGCCGCACCTCAATCTCTCGTCGCGGTCAGCGTCGCAATGATCAAGAACTCCCAGACGACGCCCACCCAATTGACCCGGCTGCAGGAATCACTCCAGGAACTCCGCAAGACGTTACCACCCAGCGAGTTGCTCGATCTGGCTTTGGCGGACCTGATGGGCTGGCGGGGCGACACGGATCACGCGGCCCAGTTGTATCGCGATGTCTTGAAGCGAAATCCTCAGAATATCGCGGCACTCAATAATCTCGCGGCCTTATGGGCCATGTCCGGCCAGATGGATGATGAGGCCTTAAAACTGATCCAACTGGCGATCGACAGCAGAGGCCAGACGGGTGTACTGCTCGACACGCGTGGCATGGTTTGCCTGGCGGCGGGCATTCCCGCTCGTGCCCTTGCCGATTTTGAAGAAAGTCTGCGGGAAGGCGAAAAAGCGGAACGCTACTTTCATGTGGCGTTGGCCCGAGTTCAAATGAAGCAGCTCGAGCCGGCGCAACGCGCATTCAGCCGATCTCTGGAACTTGGTTTGACGGACCAGTCCCTGCATCCACTCGAGCGACCCATGCTCGCCAAACTTCGGTCAGCATTGGGAAAATCGTAATTCAGGAACGGTTCATTTGCGAAATCGCATTCAGAGACGAATTTCTGCAAACTGTTTTCTGCTTGGCACTTACAGAGCGTAACTTCTAGGGTATCGCAGGGTTGGTGGCCCGACCGCGCTGGAAATCATGAAGTAAATGGCTTCGGCTATGATCTCGAATTCGCCTCATCAATTTCGGATTAGCGCAAAAACTGCCATTTTGGCCAATTTTGAGTTGGATTGTAACAGCAAAACTGGATATTCTACATAATAGTGCTGGGTGTGGCCCCAAGGTAAACACACTCTCGTTGTCGACGTGCTGATCGCATACAATAATGTCGTTCGTCAAACTTCTCCGCCGTTCGCCCATCCAACCTTCACTGAGGGTCTGGACCACGGTCTGCGTCTGGATGACGATCATGGCTGGTTCTGCGAACGCTGCGACAATCATTGATGATTTTTCCGTGTCTGCTCTGCAAATTGCCGCTGCGGAAGATTCCGCGTCAATTTGGGTCGATGAGGGATGCGATGAGGTAGCTGGCACCCGAGTTTCGGACTTAAACAGCAACTCATCCGAACTGGTCGATAACTCGCTTTTGGACATCCTGCATCAGCAAGTTGCCGGCGATTACCCGCTGGGAAGTTCCACAACTGGCAGTCAAGGGGGCGAGCAGACAACCTCGGCTCCCGTCGCGTTACCAGAAAATTTCACTGAACCGCCTGTTCTCGACCTGGTCACATGGTTGCAGGCAGGCCAATGGCTGGACATCTCGCCCGCACCCGCGCTGGAACTGTTACGCCCCCCACAAGTTGGATTGCTCGCTCAATGCGGTCAAGCAAGCACAATTGTTAATGCGTAACTCACTGTTCCAACTCGTTTAGGGATTCAATCGAATGAAAAGCCTGTCCTTGAAATTGTTTTTAGCAACGATGGCGATGACCGTCACCTCTCAAGTGTTCGCTGCCAGCGAGCTTGTAACGAACGGTAGCTTTGAAAATCCTGGTAATACCTCGATCACGGCTCCGCAGCATTTCATCCAATACACCGGCAATGCGCTGCCCGGCTGGACGATCGCCGGCAATGTGGATGTTGTGGACGAGAATTTGCCCAACACGGTCTATCGCTGGCAAGACGCCGAAGTCGCAGGCAAACAAAGCCTCGACTTGAATGGCAACCAAGCCGGCACGATCTCGCAAGTACTGAGTACTGTGGCCAACGTAGATTATTATTTGACGTTCAGCTACTCCAAAAACCCGTATGGTGGCGCTGCGGTGAAGACTGCTCAGGTCCTCCTTGACAGCAACTTGTTTGCGAACATCACTGCTAGCGCTCCCTCAACGCCTAACAACATGAATTGGACGTCGGTGACCTACATCTTCACCGCACTCAGTAACTCCACCACGTTGTCGTTCAAATCAACGTCATCGGGTTCCAATGGCGTTACGCTTGACGCAATCTCGGTCTCGGCTGTGCCGGAACCGACCACGTTGGCATTGTTGGGCTTCGGTGGGATCGCGGCCGGCATTGCCGGGTTCCGCCGCCGCCGTGCCCAGAAGGTCGCCGCCGTCTAAGTTGAATCGGAAGATTTGACTCCAGCTTTTCGGAAGCCGCTCGTTATTGAGCGGCTTCTTTTTTTATAGTCAGTTTTCCAGCCGTGCTTTTGTGGCCGATGGCGCAGTGTTGCGATGGGACTTCTTCCCCGCGGCTGGGTAAGCTTTGTCGATGCTCTCTTTGTTTTCGGACATCACATGGCGTCCTGGTATTGGCGATCCCAATCCCTGGGCGTGGACCATCACATTCGGTTATCTCGTCGCAGGTGTCACTTGTCTGTTCGCCGGACGACACGCCGAGCCGACCTGGCCGATCCCATTGCGCCGACGGATTTGGACCATCCTCGCACTGCTGATGTTCGCCCTCAGCGTGAATAAGCAGCTTGACTTACAGTCTCTGCTGACCCAAATCCTGCGTTTGGGTGCAAAACGCGACGGTTGGTATGTTTATCGCCAACAGTTACAAGTTGTGTTTATTCTCGTCAGCTCGCTGATTGCCACAGTCGGCATCGTAGCGGGCTGGATGCTGCTGAAAGATCGCTGGCAGAAGTATGGACTGGTCTACTTTGGCGTTGTGTTCCTGGTAACATTCATCATCATTCGAGCAGCGTCCTTTCACCATGTGGATACATTTCTCTATCGTCTTCCGGTCGTGGGAAACTGTGTCAACGTCTACCTGGAGTTCAGCGGCATTCTGCTGATCATCCTCGGCACCTTGCTCGCCGTCCGGCATCGCAGAGCCGAAACCCGCCGCTCGCCTTGTGGAACGGAAGGGTAAGCGACAGGTTGCAAGGATACGTCAGTTGCGTCGAATAGAGGCATTGGTGTAAATGGGTGATCTGCGTCAGTTCTGCCTGATTTAAGGTTTCTCCTGCATGCCGAGTGGTATTCTTCCGATATTAGATTCGGATTGTCAGAAAGTCTCTGATTGGTCCGCATGCTTCCGAGGATTCGGCCCGACGACGACGCAGGAAGTTGACTCCATGCTTTTCCATCGCTTCAAATCGCTGCCACTGCTATGGTTCGGGTCAGCCTGCCTGACATTCGCGGTTGGTTGCGCGACCACGGCTGGCAATCGTCTGCTGGAGATCGAGTGTGCTCCCATCCCCCGGGAACTCGAAAAAATCACGCTCCCTGATTATGTGGTTGAGCCACCGGATATTCTCTTTATTCAAGCCGTGAATACGCTGAGAAGTCCCAATTCCAAACTGGTGCCTGGGGATCGTCTGCGAGTTCAATTGAAAAATGGGCTGCCGGTCGACATCGAGACGGATCCGGCCACAAGCCAGTTGCAGTACGATGCTGAAGCGCAAATTGAACTCGGATTTAAAGTCTTGTCGGGAACCTATCGGATTGGTACGGATGGCTTGATCGATTTCGGGCCGGCCTACGGCGAACTCGCCATCTTGGACATGACGCTGGCGGAGGCCGACCGTGCCATTCGCCAACATCTCGAGCAAAAGATTGGCATCATATCGCCTGAACTCTCTGTCGAGTTGGAAGATGCCGAATCGCCTCAACCGGTCGACGGTGAACACCTTGTGCGTCCCGATGGCAGAGTCTCGTTAGGGATTTACGGCGACGTCCTGCTGGCGGGATTGACTCTGCCCGAAGTCCGAGTCGCCGTGCAAGAACATTTGAAGTCGAACGGAATCCAAGAGCCGAAAGTTGCCGTTGACGTCGCGTCCTACAATAGTAAGCTGTATTACGTCATCACAGATGGCGGAGGTTTCGGCGAGGCGGTCACACGGCTCCACTACACGGGAAATGAAACTGTTCTCGACGCGATTTCCCAGATTCAAGGGCTGCCGGAAGTCTCGTCGAAACGGATCTGGATCGCCCGGCCTGGTCCGGCGGGTTCAGGCACAGCACAGATTCTCGAAGTCGCCTGGGAAGATATTGCGGCTTTGGGACAGACCGCGACCAACTATCAGATTTTACCCGGTGATCGAATTTACGTCCAAGCTGACAAACTGGTGGCCTTGGATAACTATGTCGAAAAACTGCTCGGACCGTTGGAGCGCGTGTTGGGTGTCTCACTGCTCGGATTTAACGTCCTCCGAAATTCAAAGGGCGTGTATGCGATCAAGAACCAGGGCGGCGGGGGATTCTGAGCAAGAAAACTTTGTCACTCCGAGTATCGCGACGTCATGAACTCCTGGGCATACAAGATCTAATTATGAAATCTCTCTCCAGAAACACTCACTTCTTGCTGGCTTGCCTGTTGTGCGGCTTTTGGCTGCTAGGCTCGACTGAGTCCTACGCTCAGAACAGGCAATCGCCACGCCAGCCGGTTCGGCAAAGTTTTCGCGATCGCCCGAGGGTCAGCCCGTACACCAGCTTGATCAACAACGGCAACGGTTCCGGGGCGGCACTGAATTACTTCAACATCGTTCGACCACGGAAACAGGCAGCAAAGGTGGCTCGAAGTCTGTCGACTCAATTGCAAGCGGCTGAATCCAACATTCAGGCGCTGAAGAGAAGTCCTGCCACGCAAGCGACCACGGATTCCGAGCCAGTGACCACAGGTCGGATGCGCGCGACAGGCCATCCGACGGCTTTCGGATATCTGGGAGATTTCTACACAGATGCCCAACAATCGCGCTGAGTCTGCCCGCACATGCCCATGACCGATCCAAGACGGAGCGTGGTCAACGTTGACTTGAGAAAGGATTCTCCTCGTGGACAGTCTGCGTCATTTTTATCTCTGCGGCACCACACAGTGGCTGCGAATCGTTTCAGCCGCCATCATCGCCGCACAGACTCTGGGATTTCAGAGCGCCTATGCGCAAAGTTCCCCCTATATTCCCGAGTTTGAATTCATGGAATCAGCCACTCCCTCGTCGATGACGGGATGGTGGTCCAAATCTGACCGAAAGTCTCGCCGTTATAAGCCGACCCGCTATGGGGCGGGGTTAACCAACCACACTCGATTCCATGCCTACCGGTTGCCAGTCGAGGCACCGCTCTACACTCCGGATCATGGGTATCACTATGGGAGCTGGCGAGTCGCCCCCATTTACCCGCAGTGCAGGTACGGCCAAATCGATGGAAGTCAGTCGTTGCCAGTCGTTCCTCCGGAATCACAGACGGGGCAATCTCAACTTTATGACGAGACCAACGATCTGCCGTCATCCGATCAACTGACTCCCCAACGGCCGTCGTTCTACGAAACGACTCCGCAACCGCCAGGGGCCGATGAAACAATTCCGCCACAGCCAGCGGCTGAGGAATTGCCCCCGCCGAATGGCAGGAAGATTTTGCAGATGTCATCATCTGATTCTCCGATGGCACCGGCAGAGCCAGCCGCGTCCAGACCGAACGCCCGATCGCCAGAGCATCACCTCGACCGACCGCACTCGGCTCAATTCCCGTTCACCCCGTCACAGGACCAATTTTGGAACTCCTCACCCACCGAGTCGTTCCCCCGGCCCTTCCTGCACGACCAGATTCCCGAACCACTTTTTCTCATGCCATCCGTGCCATCTAAACTTCCTAGAAAGGCCCTGCCAGAGTTGCAGGCACCTTCCCCTTTGCTGGATATCAATACAGCCGCTCGGAGATCGTTGTCCGAAGCGATACGAATTGGGTTGCGACGAGACTATCCATCAATTCGCACGTTGTCTCACAGCTAACACGTCGTATTTGGTGTGATCCCTCATTGTGGTGGATCAGGGAAACGACTTTCGACGAATTTTCTTGGTCTGGCAACCGCCAGTGGTTGTTTTGAAGGTTGTTCTCCGACGTGGGAAGCGTGAAACCTTCAGCTGGCGGGGTGACTCGAACAATCCTCTCCATAACCATCAGACGAATCACCAATTGAAGCCACCAGCCCGTATGGGGTGTCAAATCTCGAGCTGATCCGATGGAACTCACTCATTTGGTGCGACGAAGTACCAGACTTGGCCACCGTCTGGTTTTCCGTGCTCAGTCTGCGTTCACGTGATTCATACAGTAGTTCGAGGCATTCTTTTGCCGACTGCCAGCATTGTCGGCCATTGGCACTCATGGCGCTGATCCGGATGAGATCTTCGTGACCGCCACGCCCCTGGCTGAGACTTTCATCACAAATCAATAGCAGGGGAGTGATAAGTTCCGTATCGCTCATCGAATTCAAGCCTTTCGTACTTTGGACAGTACGCCTCGCGACTATCACAACGCGCGGGTTCCAATTCCCCGAGCGGTGCTGTTGACATCGTGCCGCAGGCTGACATGCCTGTCACTATGCACCCGTGATCGGATGTCGGCAAACAAAGGGCGTTTCGCTCTCAAACTTCATTTTGGCGCTGAAGGTTATGATCTTCTATCAGCCAATTTCGGACTGCCAGCTCAACGGATGCTCGGGTACGGTATAAACGGCTGTTTTTCGGATATCCACAGTCAGGGGCGCTGTCATGAGGCAAGGCCCGCCTCTGCTCAACCGGCACGCCTCTGCTCAACTAGCCGAAGTGGGCCAGTATCACCAATTGCCGGCTCCGCTGCGCGAACGGATGACTGAGGCGATACCGTCCCCAGAAATCTGCGCTTCCTCAAGAGAGCACCGTCGGTCGCACTCCCGACGCTGATGCACGCGTTCCGACACAGGAAATCTCGCCCATTTCGTCAGTAGCGGGATCGGCCGTGAACAGCTATGCCGTATCGCCTGGCGTCTACAGCGATGGTGGGCGGCAGCTGACGATCAGCTGCTCGGCCTATTTAGCGCATGAATCAAATTTTTTGTCAGAAAGAGCATTGCGTTTCGATGGCGAGTTCCGTTTAATTGATAGTCGAACGATTCGGAAGTTTAGGGACAATACGGAAATTCGGTAGCTAACGCGGGATTATTTGAATCTGTAAAAAATCCTGAATAAAATTCAAATTCACGCCCCTGCCAGCTGATTTCTGATACGGAGTTCACAATGAGATTCAATTTCTCGACGATGATGTCGGCAATGACAGCCGCATTGGTCATAGGAACTCTGGGAATCAGCACTTACGTCAGTGCCCTAAGTACACTTTCTCCGGCGGAAGCCGTCGAGAAATTCGCCCTTGAGAACTCCGTGGACGTTGAAGCGGAAGCCGAGCCGAAAGATGCACTTCCCGCAACACCAATTCCAGCCGATGTCGCAGTTGACGCGGAAGGCGATGTGATTCCGCAGCGCGAGGCCCAGCAGACTCCGGCACCGGCCGCAGATGACCAATTTGCCGCGACGCCTGCCTTCGGGGTGCGGCTTTCCCGTGATGGATTACTGCCTGGACGATTTCGCTATGCCGAGCGGCTGAATGGTCCACTCCTCGTTGCGAAGCGATTGGCAATCAGTTTCATTCAGAATCGGCGAGTTGTGGCGAGAGTCCGTCCTGGTGTCGACGGTGTGTTTCAGGCTTCCGGTCTGGCACCCGGAGTTTACTCGATGATCGCCAACGGACCGGATGGGTTTCTGGCAACCGCGATTCTGGTCCTGCCTCCGGTTGAAGGACAGCACGGTGCGGGTGATGCGGGATTGCAGATCGATATGGCACTCGTCTCTCCTGATGATTCGCCGCTGGTCCGGACCATGATTCGCGAGCGAATTTTCCCATGGCGAGGAGACTTCGAATCGGACCTGTGGTCTGACGGCACGCAGTGGGACGGAACCAATTTTGCAGCCAAGCCTTTGTCTACGCCGCAATTGGTCATCGGCACGGATGGGTTTCTGCGAGGACGAACGAATTGGATTGACGGAAGAATCCCACAACGCATTCCGGCAACCAGGTGCACGGTGTGGCTGATCCGCGGGAACGAAGTTCGTGCCAAAGCGGATATCGACGATAACGGCGTGTTCGTGTTCGATGCTGAGCAGGCGAACCTGATTCACCAGGAATATTCGCTCCTCGTCACGGGACGACCGCCGCGAACCGATGACACGTTTACCGAGGAAGCGCTTCCGCGCGGTCGACGTTCCTTTGCCGCACTTGGTGTCACATTGGTCAAAGCATCCGCGTTGCCCCAACAAAACGTCAACGCAGAGTCTGCGAATAACCCGTTCCGACTCGTCAGCGCAGCCCGCCTTGTGGCTGCTGCCCCTACGGATAACGTCATAGATGTCGTCGATCTCATTCCCCCTGAGGACATTGAGATCGAAGCGGAATTGGCAGCTGATGAATGCGAAGAGGGGGAAGGAACCGCATGTTGTACGACCTGCGGCGGTGGTGGTAGTGGTGCTGGTGCTGGCGGCGGCGGCGGGCTGGGGGCCTTGGGGGCACTGCTTGGTGGTGGAGCCCTTGCAGCTGCGCTTTTGAACGATGGTGGTGGCACTGTTGGCCAGCCGGCAAGTCCTGCCACGGTGAAATAATCTCATGGCGGAACTCAAATCCGCGAAACCAGCCTGAAGAGCGACTCGGTCTAAAGGACAGACAGAGTAACTCCCGCTACCTCAGGGATGGGACGGCCGAGGCAGCAGACGCCGTGCGGCGAATGAAGCAGTGGAATTCTTGATGCACTCGCACGCCTCTCAGCAGCCGCGTAGCGGCTCAGTGTATTTGAGCAGTCCGTCAATCAACTCCCTGATCGGCCGATTGATCTGCGTTGCCCGGCTGGGGACACTCGGAGTACTGAGTGCCGCGCCGTGGTGGTATGGGGGAGTTGAGCCGGATGTTCAATTCTGGCTTTATTCCGTCTTGCTCATTTCACTGGCCTTTTGGCTAGTAGCCGTCAGCCTTCAAACGATGTCGGACGCCATTGATGGGGTCGCGTTGCCGATGGTGCTGGTGCCTGTCCTTGCGGCACTCTTGCTCGGATCCTACCAACTCTGGCCACCGGCGAGTTCTTCCCGTCTCGATTCACAAGTGGAATCATCACGCTTCGATTCGCCGGCTGAGCTGGCATTATTGTCCAATATCTCAGCACGATCACTCATCCCGCAAGGTTCTGTGACCCGCAGCATCGCGCCATTCGCGACTCGCTTGGAACACGCAAGACTTGTGATGGCAGTGATCGCGGTCTTCCTCGGCGCTGTGCTTTTTTCGAGTGCTGGATCCCAAACTTGGCTCTGGACCTGCTTGGCACTCACTGGCGCGGCGCTCGCGTTCTTTGGGATCGCACAACAACTGAGCTGGAATGGAAAACTTTTCGGGACGGTTGAACTGATGTTGGGCGGTCAGCCGTTCGCATCTTATGTCAATCGCAACAATGCCGCGGGCTATTTGAATTTAAGTCTGGCAGCAGCCCTGGGCCTCGTTTACAGTTGGCTGGCCTGCGGGCGACGTGAAAATGCAGGCCGCATGTGGCCGGAGAGGCGGGACACTCTGGGGGGGGATCTCATGTTGGACGTTCCCTCGAGCCTGGATGGATGGCGACTCGGTGTGCTCGCCATGGTGACTTTCATCGCGTCAGGAATTGTCTGTTCCCTCTCGCGCGGGGGGACGCTCGCGATGATTGTCGCCACGATAAGTGTCTGCGGAATCATGGCGCGGAATTTAGGCCGCATGCGAATCATGGCACTATTGCTCGGGATTGGCGTACTCAGCGCGGGATTGATGTTTTGGACCGGCTTAAAAGGCCGAATCGGTAATCGCTGGGAAGGGGTCACTGGAGAAAGTCTGACAGCCGATGCGAGGCTTTCCAACTGGAGTGCCGCGTTAGACGCTGCCCAAGATTTTCCCATCGCGGGAACGGGATTGGGAACTTATCGTTATGCCTATCTCCCCTACCAGACCTGGCCATCCGCAGTCCACTTCCAGAATGCGGATAGCCAATTTGTAGAGGGACTCGTCGAGGGGGGGCTGGTGGGTTTGGGACTGATGCTGCTGGCCATCGTGTTGAGCTTGAGAGCAAGCTTCGCGCTCACGCGTGCCTTTCCCGCGGATGCGGTCGGTGTCGTGGGGTTATTTGCCGTGATCAGTCAATGTGTCAGCGCCAGCTTCGATTTTGGCCCCTCGCTGGCGGCGAACATGCTGACTTTTGCCGTCATCATCGGAGCGGTGACAGGGCGCGCTGCGCAGCAACTGCAACCCGGGGCATGTCTCCGGTGGCTGGCGTTGCCGAGGCTGAAACCGGCCTGGTTGATCCTGCTGGTCGGCGTCGCGCTGTTGGGGCAAGGGGCCATCGGGCTGAAACAGGTTTCGGCGGCCGCAGAAAGTCGCATGGTGAGAAGGGGATTGCCGCGACGGAATTCTGCAAAGTCGATGTCGGAATCCAGCGTGGAGCATGCGATCCAGCAGCTGCAAAGCCTCGTGTCCCGTCAACCAGATGATGCCGAGGCTCATCGAGAACTCGCGGAACTGTGGATCTACCGCTACCGTTTGCAAGCTGCCAAGGCGCTCGCCGCGCAGAACGATGTGAAGTCGTCAGATTGGGATTTGACTGATCTCGGAGTGCTTTACGACCGGATTCAAACATGGACGCGTGAGGGAGCAGGGGAGCAGATCACGGAACTGCTCGAACTGCCGCTCGTCCGCGAAAATTTGCTGCCCGCCTGGCAACACTTGAGTGCCGCTCAGAAGGCATGCCCCTGGATGCCAGAGATCGATATTCATTTGGCCATGTTAAATTTTGTCAGACATCCTGGCGAACCCGCCGGCGTGGACTATTTGCGTCGCGCCGTTGTCATCGCACCGGGAGACCCAGCTCTAATGCTCCGTTGCGGCACATTGGCGCAATCCGCTGGACGCACGGATTTTGCGTTTGAATGCTGGCGCCGGACCTTGGAATTGAATCCAGAGCGATTGCTCAAGATTCGCCCTCTGTGGATGGACAAAGTCAGCCTGGACGATGAACTCCGACGAATCCTTCCGAACTCCCCGGAGCTACTGTTGTCGCTGGCTGAAGAACACTATGCCGGCGAGGAGCATCGCGATGGTCGTTTAACTCTCGTCCGAAAGGCGGAACAACTCCTGAACGACACGTCATCTCCGATCTCACAGTCGCATCGTATTCACATGCTGGCCCGCGCCAGCGTGCTGAAAAATGATTATTCATCCGCGAAAGATCATTATCAGAGGCTCCTTGTGTTTGAGCCGTTACAGGTTGTCTGGCGCATGGAGTTCGTGGATTTCTTGAGCCAGCACGGGGAAAACGAGGAAGCGTTGAAGCAAGCTGAACTTTGCCTGGGATTGGCACCCGACGATATCGCCATTCGCAAAAAGGTCAGCTCGTTGCGTCACGTTGACCCCTGACACCCTCGTTTTTAAAAATTGGCGGTCGATGCGGAGAAATTGTATAACAAATTTGGGAATTTTTGTTCATCGTTACAGTTTACTCTGCGATCAGGTATTAGAATGAGGACTCGTCGTCAAATCTTGAACATGCACGCTCGACGCGCTCGCTGCCTGTTCAAGCCACGAATGATCTCATTACGGAAGAAGCGAATCCGCTTCTAGAAATTTTGCAGCGCATGCTTTCGCTCTTAGTCAGCCTCGCCGTCGCGTTTGGGATCAGCCTGCTGCTGACACCATGCGTAAGAGTCATAGCTGTACGATTGGGAATCATCGACTCGCCAGATGGATACCGTAAGCTGCACCACTCCCCAACTCCCCTGGGCGGAGGAGTGGCCGTGTTCCTGGCAACCCTGGGGGGCGTAGTTGTCAGCGTTCCCTACTATCTTTCCGTCAAACCAGAATTGGCTGATGCGATTCCCTTAGTGACCAGCTTCTTCGGAGCCGCATTGTTGATTGTGGTGGTGGGGCTGCTGGACGATCGCTTTCGGCTGCGGGGGCGACAAAAGCTGGCGGGGCAGATGCTCGCGGTCGCGGTCGTGCTGCTGTCCGGGCTGATTGTCAAACGTATCCATATTCTGGGATGGGACCTGGAATTGGGCTTGTTGTCTGTGCCATTCACCATGTTTTGGCTCATGGGGGCGATCAATGCCCTGAACCTGATCGATGGAATCGATGGACTCGCCAGCAGCGTGGGAGTGATCCTCAGCGCGACCATTGCCGGCATGGCATGGATGATCGGCCATGAAATTGACGCGGTGATTGCGATGGCCCTCTGCGGAGCCATTCTGGGGTTTTTGCGGTACAACTTTCCGCCCGCGACCATTTATCTGGGCGATACGGGCAGCATGCTGATCGGCTTGCTGTTGGGATGTCTGGCGATCAGCAGTTCTTTGAAGGGGCCAGCCACGGTGGCCCTCGCTGCGCCCGCGGTGATCTGGACGATTCCGATTTTAGACGTGAGCATGGCCATTTTGCGGCGAAAGCTGACGGGGCGGAGCGTGTATGAAACGGATCGGGGGCATTTGCATCACTGTTTATTGCGTCGTGGCTTCAGCGATCGTACCACGCTACTTTGGATTGCGGTTTTCTGCTCTTTCACTGCCGCCGGTGCGCTCGTCAGCGTGGCCCAAAAGAGCGAATGGATGGCGGTGGCTAGTGGGTTGGCGGTGGTAGCTACTCTGGTACTCACGCGGTGGTTCGGTCATTCGGAGTTTGTGCTGCTCGGAAGTCGGCTGAAGGCTCTTGTCACGTCATTCGTCAAGCTTCCACATTATCGAGATGGTTATGTTTCACCTCCCTTCCATGCCCGCCTGACCGGCACACAAGATTGGGATGACTTATGGATGACTTTGACCGACTATGCTGAACAATTCGATTTGAGCAGCGTCCAACTCAATGTCCATATGCCGGCGATGAACGAAGACTATCACGTCAACTGGAAACGCAGGGGAGGGGATGACGAGCGGACGCAGTGGCTCACCGAGATCCCGCTGGTGATGGATCAAGTGATGGTGGGGCGTCTGCGTATTCGCGGTAACTGCACAGGGGATTCCGTTTGCATTTGGATGGGAGATTTGATCGCCGGGCTGAAACCGTTTGAAACGCAGATGACCAGCTTGCTGCGGGAGATGAATCTGCCGAATACCAGTCCCACCGTCGAAGACCAAATTCCTGAACTGCTCACCGTATCGTCCGGAGGATTGTCAATGTCATCGGCGGTGGATACGACACCCTCGAACAATTGGATCCACCGGCCACGGTGACAAACTGCCCCACCGGAATAGGTTGAATGACAGCTTCTGTGAAATGCACAGAACGAGTGAATGGCAGCTAACCGAGCAATTGGATCCGATAATTGTGTGACAAAAGCCGCTATAATCCGCATAAATAGCATGGCTTCACCAGTCTGGATTTCCGGCGCTCTGTCATGCAAGCGGGAGTGGTTTTCTCCGCCAAGAGCCGTGATATTCTAAGGGGTCAGTTTGTTGAGGGTGGATTCCTCTCAAGCTGGCCTGCCATAATGAGCTTGGTGAAACAGGGTCGAATTCCATACGAAGTTGAAATTGTGGGGTGTGTCACCCAAGGGCACGGAGTGCGCCCCGTAATCTGATTTTGGAACCTGTGATTTATGCCAATTCCGGCTGTTACAGCGATCTCGCGTCTTGCGGATCAAAGTGGTCTCACAAACGATTGAAGTTGCTGATGCCCCTCAATGGATCTATGGCAGCGTCAGTTCGCCGTTAGATGGAAATGGGCGCTCCTTCACTTGGGAATCGAAATTGCCGCCCGGGGAGCGAGTGCGGATCAAGCAGGGATTGATGGCGGCTATTGAAGAGCGAATTGCGAAACGGCGAACTGGCTGTTGAAAAACGTGGGTCACGTTTCCAATGTGACAGAAACTGATCGAAAACGGCGAGAGAATCGAGTGACTCACACGTAAAAAACGTGTGCCACGAAAAATTCAACAGTCTGCTCAGCGAAGACCAACTGCTGGTGGGGTCAACTTTCTGGAGTCAAGCACGTTGGTCAAGTTGGATGACTTTTCGGTGGAATGGATGTCTGATCATCGAGTGACAGCAGGCACGAGCGTCAATCCCTGACGCGATGTCAGGGGGCGATCGACAAACAACACCATGACTATGATTCCTCGCAATGCGCGGATCTTCGTAACGGGTCACCGCGGACTGGTCGGTTCGGCAATCGTCCGACGTCTGAAAACGCAGCAGTACCACCACATCCTCACGGCCAACCGTCAAGAGCTGGATTTACGATCTCCGGATGCGGTCAACGACTGGTTCCGCACCCATCAACCCGAGTATGTCTTTCATGTGGCGGGAACCGTAGGCGGGATCTGGGCCAACTCCACCAGGCCTGTCGACTTTTTACACGATAATCTGATGCTGCAGGCGGTCGTGCTGCGAGCCGCCTGGCAATCCGGAGTGAAGAAGCTCCTCTATTTGGGCAGCTCGTGCATCTACCCCCGTGATTGTCCCCAACCGATTCGAGAAGACTATTTGCTGACGGGACCGTTGGAAAAGTCCAACGAATGCTATGCACTGGCCAAAATCACCGGAATCAAAGCCTGCGATGCGTATCGGGAACAACATGGCTGTGACTTTATCTCGGCGATGCCCACCAATTTGTACGGGCCATTCGACAATTTTCATCCCGATGGTTCCCACGTGATTCCCGGACTCATCCGCCGTTTTCACGAGGCCAAACTCGCCGGATTATCGACACTGACAGTCTGGGGGACTGGGACACCGCGACGAGAATTTTTACATGTGGATGATCTGGCCGTCGCTTGCGAGTTCTTGCTGGAGAATTACAGCGAACCCGGGCCGATCAATATCGGGACAGGTGAAGAACTGACGATCCGCGCTCTTGCCGAACGAGTGCGCGACGTGGTGCATCCCTCGGCGGAAATTCGCTTCGATACTTCCAAGCCCGACGGCACGCCACGCAAGTTGCTCGATGTTTCTCGACTGAATCGATTGGGCTGGCGACACACCATCTCGCTCGAGGACGGACTCCTGGATACTTATCGCTGGTATTTGGAACATAGACAATGATGACTTAACTGCACGTTGAAAAACGTACCGGCACGTTTTCCAACGTGCCGGTATCGAGCAAATGTTACAAGAGAATTCAACGACTCACACGTTAAGAAACGTGTGCCACAGGAAATTCAGCAGCCTGTTAAGGTCCCCTGAAAGCCATTACATGTTAGAGCAAGAGTCGCGGAGTGAATCTTGCAAACGATTCGACATCGAACTTGAAATCATCCAACGGAAACGCACGCCAGACGAGTTTGCACGTCTCACACCATATCCGTTCAATCCGATCGACGCCGCCGGCGTTCGGACTTAAACGAGGGGAATTCGGAATCAATGGCTGTCTATCCTCCCAAAAATGGCAAAAAAGCACTGGTGACCGGCATCACCGGGCAAGACGGGTCTTATCTGGCGGAATTGCTCCTCAGCAAGGGCTACGAGATCTGGGGCATGATTCGACGCTCTTCGTCCTTCAATACCGGCCGCATCGATCATATCTATCAGGATCCCCATGATCCTGATGTGAGGCTGCATCTTTTTTACGGCGATCTCAACGACTCCTCATCCATCAACCGGATTCTGAAGATCGTCAAGCCAGACGAGATCTACAACCTGGGTGCCCAGTCCCACGTCAAGGTTTCATTTGAAATCCCTGAGTACACGGGTGATGTGACGGGCTTGGGAACCATCCGTATCCTGGAAGCGATGCGTGAGTTGGGAATCGAAGCCCGATACTATCAAGCGTCATCTTCGGAACTCTACGGCAAAGTTCTCGAATCTCCTCAGACCGAATCCACTCCGTTCTACCCACGCAGCCCGTACGGAGCCGCCAAGGCTTACTCCTATTATGTGACACGCAACTACCGCGAGTCGTATGGGATGTTTGCCGTCAATGGAATTCTCTTCAATCATGAATCTCCCCGTCGTGGCGAGACATTCGTGACCCGGAAAATCACCCGAGCCGTGGCGGCAATCGCGACCGGCCGACAGGACACCCTCTACTTGGGGAATCTCGACGCTCAACGCGACTGGGGATTTGCCGGCGACTATGTCGAAGCCATGTGGCAGATGCTGCAGGTTGAACAGCCGGACGATTATGTGATTGCCACCGGTGAAACTCACTCGGTTCGAGAGTTTTGCGAGTTGGCATTCGCCGAGGCAGATCTGCCGCTGCGTTGGCATGGTGCGGGGAAGGACGAAGTTGGGATCGGACCGGCCGGTCAAGTTCTCGTCCGGGTCGACCCTCACTATTACCGCCCAGCGGAGGTGGATCTTTTGCTGGGAGACGCCTCGAAAGCTCAGCGGGAATTGGGATGGCGACCCAAAGTGTGTTTCAAGGAACTCGTCAACATGATGGTTGTGTACGATCTCTACGAGGCGCGTGAGAAAGTCCCTTCGACCAGTGACTCGGTACCGTCGGGGTATCGAACCAAGAAGTTGCAGCCCATGATTGAAGTGATTAGCAACGGCGCATAGCACGAATAGTAGACCTCACAACTCACAGTCGATCAAGCAACCCTACAGAGCGCGATGCAAACCTCAGAGAATGTTGTGAACCCGCCGGTCATGCGGCCTCACGTTGTGTTCCTGAATCGGTCGTTCTGGCCTGATGCCGAGGCGACGGGGCAACTCCTCACGGAGTTAGCACTCGATCTGACGCAGTGGTTCGACGTCACCGTGATCGCCGGACTTCCGAACCATGTGGCAGCGGAGGTCGGCAGCTACCCGACCGTGGCGGGAACGGAGAACTACCGAGGCATTTCGATTCAACGTGTCTGGCATACTCGTTTCCCGAAACACTCTTTGCTCGGACGATTGGTGAATCTCATCACGTTTACGCTCGGTGCCTGGCGGACCGCGCGCAGACTCCGGCACCGACCCGAAGTTCTGGTTGTCGAAACCGACCCCTTTTTCCTGCCCCTGGTCGGCCGCAGGTTGCAGCATCAATTCCCGGGATGTCCGCTCGTCTGTTATTTGCAAGATCTCTATCCCGACATCGCAGTGGTGGTCGGTAAAATCCAAGAAGGATGGATCACTCGCACGATTCGGCGTATGCTCTTCAATGTGTATCGACAAGCGGATCGGGTAATTGTTTTGAGCCGCGACATGCAGAGACGCTGCGAGTCTTATGGCGTGCCTGCGTCTCTGCTGGAAGTCATCTCCAACTGGGCGGATACGGACCTGGTGCGTCCGATAAAAGCTGACAATGCTTTTCGCCGCGAACAGAGCCTCGACAATAAGTTTATCGTGATGTATTCCGGAAATATGGGGCTGGTGCATGACCTGGATACTGTCCTCGATGCGGCGGATCTGCTGCGGCATCGAACGGAAATCGAATGGGTCTTCATCGGCGACGGTGCGCAGCGGAAAGCCCTGACTCAGCGTGTCAAACAGATGGGCCTGACAAACGTTCGATTTCTGCCCTATCAGCCACGCGCTGACTTGGCCCAGAGCTTGAGTGCCGCTGACGTCCATCTGGTCACGCTCCGCACAGACGCCGCATCCTGCGTCATGCCCAGCAAGCTGTACGGCATTCTCGCGTCCGCCACACCAGTCATCGCTGTGACGGAGCCTGAGACCGACTTGGCCGATTTGATCGATGACCACGAGATCGGGTTCACCTGCACTCCTCAAGACGACAAGGCCCTCGCGGAACGAATCGAGGAATTGGCTTCGGATGCGGACCTTTGCCAGCAAATGGGCATGAAAGCTCGTCAACTGGCCGTCACGGAATTCAGCCGCGCGCGTCAAACACCACGTCTGGCGGAATTGCTATGCCGTGTGATGAGGCGTGAAATCCCAAATTCGCTCGCGGAACGGCTCCTGCCCACTACAGTCAACGCCTGCGACAACGACGCCGAAGGATCTTCGGCCATCTGCCGAGGAACTGTAGGATCTATCAGTTCAAAGCGATCATTCTAAACCCGTTGCCAGCGAGCGAAAACGCGAACGCTCATAAATGAGTCTAAAGATCAATCCAAGTCGCTGATTGGAATGCATTCCAGCTCACGGCTCAATATCAACCAATACTTGGTCAATGCAAGCAAACGTAATGATCGTTGAAGAGAACATTTCCGCAACCGCGATGGCTGACCGGAATGCAGACCGTTCTCTCGATTCAAATCCTTTCACTCGGACTGTCATCGAACCAAAAACCGGCTGGCAGATGGTTGACCTGCCAGCGTTATGGCACTATCGAGAACTGCTCGGCTTTCTGGTTTGGCGCGATATCAAAGTCCGTTACAAGCAAACTGTGCTCGGTGCCGCTTGGGCTGTCATTCAGCCGGTCATGACCATGCTCGTCTTCACGATCTTTTTCGGCGGCTTCGGCGGCATGGCCCAAAACGTCGAAGGTGCCTATCCCGTCTTCGTATATGCCGCCCTACTTCCCTGGCAGTTATTCTCCAGCGCGGTGGGCCAGGCAGGACAAAGTCTGGTGAATAGCGGTAATCTCATCAGCAAAGTCTACTTTCCCCGACTCATTATCCCAATTTCCTCTGTTGGCAGCGCGATTATCGACTTCGGTATCTCTCTTGTGGTGATGCTTGGCCTCTTGATTTGGTATCGCATCCCGATCACACCGCAGTTCGCTTTTTTGCCCCTCTTTCTGATCGGAACGGTTCTGTCCGCTCTCGGCGTGGGAACCTTGCTCGCCGCCCTGGTGATTGCTTACCGCGACTTCCGCCACGTCATGACATTCCTCATGCAGCTATGGATGTTTGCCAGTCCCGTGGCCTACCCCCTCGCCGTCGTCCCCGAAAAGTACCGCCTGTTCTATGCCATGAACCCCATGGTGGGCATGATCAGCGGCTTTCGCTCGGCTCTCCTTGGCGAACCGCTCCAAGGAGGTTGTATCGCAGTCTCGATGCTGTCGATGCTGGGCTTTCTGTCGATCGGCCTCTTCTACTTCCGCCGCACCGAACGGCGTTTCGCGGATATCGTGTAATGATCAGGATTGCAAAGATTCGACGACTTAAATAATCGCGAATGCCAGCGTTTCGCCTGAAAATTCTCGTGACTTCCTCTAACAGACCGTTGAATTTTTCGTGGCACACGTTTTTTAACGTGTGAGTCACGCGATTTTCTCGCCGTTTTCGATCAGTTTTTGTCACGTTGAAAACGTGACTCACGTTTTTCAACAGCCTGCTAAAGCTTGCCCGTGACCACCGCCGCAATTCGCATCCAGAACCTTAGCAAGCAGTACCAGATGGGTGCGCGCGAAAAAACGTATGATACGTTCCGCGAAGCCGTTACAAGCATCTTCACGAGTCCCTTGCAGCGTCTTCAGAGGCTCTCCGGACGCGCCGGTGACAATGAAATCTTCTGGGCCTTGAAGGATGTCTCGTTCGATGTCCAGCCCGGCGAAGTTGTTGGGATCATTGGCCGCAATGGGGCGGGCAAAAGCACACTCCTGAAAATCCTCTCGCAAATCACCGAACCGACCAGCGGTCGCATCGAAATCAACGGCCGCGTCGCCAGCCTCCTGGAAGTCGGCACCGGTTTCCATCCCGAACTCACCGGCCGTGAAAACATCTTCTTAAATGGTGCCATCCTCGGCATGAGCCGGGCCGAAATCAAACGCAAGTTCGACGAAATCGTCGACTTCGCCGGCGTGGAAAAATTCCTCGACACTCCGGTCAAGCGCTACTCCAGCGGCATGACCGTCCGCCTCGCCTTCGCCGTGGCGGCCCACCTCGACCCGGAGATCTTAATTATCGATGAAGTGCTGGCCGTGGGTGATGCGGAGTTTCAGAAAAAATGCTTAGGCAAGATGCATGATGTCGCGTTAGGTGGGCGGACAGTCCTATTTGTCAGTCATAACCTTTCCGCCGTGAGAACTCTCTGCTCTGTTGCGGTCGTTCTGAATGAGGGGCAAGTGATTTTCAAAGGTGATGTCGATCGTGGATTATCTCACTATTCCAAAGGTGGCCAAGATTGTGGAGATCACTGGACTCGCCCCCCGAACCGCGAGAAGTCGCATCTGATGTTTGTCGAAGTCGCGTCCGATTTATCAGGCGAACAACCCAACATCGTGTTGAATGTTGAGATGACATTGGCCCAGTGTGAATCATATGCTCCTGCTTTTGTGGCAATCGACATCCTCGACAGTTCGGGCGCCACCATCATGCAAGCCTTGCCGCGAACCAAAGGCTTTTTGAACCCCAACGGAAGCGGTCACCGCATCCGTATCCCGGTTAAACTCCCTCCGCTGATCCCTGGGATTTACTCGGTGAGTCCTTGGGTGGGGCCAGCCCATTCAGAAACCTATGATTTTATAGAATCCGCCGTCAGCTTTCTGGTGGAAGAATCACCCACTTTGAACCGTACCTTTCCACACGCGAGCGATCACGGCGCGATTGTACCGTGGTCGGAGATTGCCGAGCATTTCGCGATATGACGCACAACTTACGATCAATGTCGATTGCGGACCGAACTGGTAAGAGAATTCTGAACTCTTTTCAATTTCATCGGGACTTCATTCAGCAGCTCGGGATCAACCGTTGGCTGTTTTATCAGCTTCAGGCGCGAAGTCTTTTAGCAAAACGCTGGATTGGATCTCGCCATTGGCCCCGTGATTCGCGTTATCCACTATGGTATCGGCCAGAAGCCAGCGATCTGTCCGTTTATCAACAGATTTATGTTGAACGGGAATACCAGTGCCTCGACCATCTAGTTTCGCCCGGACTGATCATCGATTGCGGGGCCAATGTTGGGTATAGCGCCGCCTATTTCCTCTCACGTTTTCCTCAATCGAGAGTCATCGCCATTGAGCCTGATTCCGGCAACTACGCATTGCTGCAAGCGAATGTGGCAAAGTTTGGTCCTCGTGTCAGGACAATTCAGGCCGGCATCTGGTCTCATCCCTGTGGACTCAAGGTGGAAACTTCTGGGTATCGCGATGGCAGAGAGTGGGCAGTCTGGGTTCGCGAGTGTCAAGCAGGCGAGCAACCCGACGTCAGCGCGATCAGCATCGATCAAATCCTTCACGAATCCGGGTGTGATCGCATCTCGATTCTAAAAATGGATATTGAACGATCGGAATTGGAAGTGTTTCGAGCCAACTATCAGGGCTGGTTGAGTCTGTGCGATGCGATCGTCATTGAACTTCATGATTCCGAATGCGAAGAGATATTTTTTCAAGCCATTCAGCAAGAACTCTTCCAAATTAGCCGCAGCGGCGAATTGACGGTTTGTATCCGCGATACAGCCGGCAGAGGTTCAAAATAACGACATGGCCGAACTTTCACTGCCACGTATCAGCGTGATCATCTGCACGCACAATCCCCGGTTGGATTATTTGCAGCGTACGCTGGAAGCGCTCCAGGGACAGACATTGCCACTGGATCAGTGGGAACTACTGGTGATCGACAATGCCAGCCGGGAACCGGTCGGGGACCAGTATGACATTTCCTGGCATCCACGCGGCCGGCACATTAGCGAAACGACCCTCGGTTTAACACCAGCTCGCCTCCGCGGAGTCGCCGAAAGCCAAACTGGACTGCTCGTGTTTGTGGATGATGACAATATTCTCGACGCCGACTACCTGGTACAGGCCTTAAGAATTTCGCGAGACTATTCGTTCCTTGGTGCCTGGGGCGGCCAAATACGCCCAGAGTTTGAGGCCGAACCGCCTGAATGGACCAAGCCCTATTGGGGGATGCTTGCGATCGTGGAGCTCGAGCGCGATGAGTGGTCGAATTGTGCCGATCATCGTGCCGCCGCGCCGTGTGGCGCTGGGATGTGCATTCGCCGGACCGTAGCTAACCGCTACGCAGAAGTACTCCTGGCCGCCGGCAAAGATCACGAACGATTCCAACTCGACCGTCGTGGAACTCATCTCGCGTCCTGTGGAGATTCCGATCTTGCATTGACCGCATGTGATCTCGGGATGGGGTGTGGTCGTTTCACCTCGCTGCGACTAACACACCTGATCCCATCCGTTCGCCTCACAACGTCCTATCTCGTTCGACTAACGGAAGAATTGACGTACTCGGCACACATGCTTCGCGCTGTGCGTGGTAATCTGCCAACTGAGCCAAGACGTCAGACCTTAGCGCAACGTGCCCTCCATCAATATTTCCGGCTCCGTATCCCGACACACGAACGAGACATGCTTGATGCCCGCAATCGAGGTGAGAAAAGAGCCTTCGATTATCTGAGTCGCGTGACGTTGCATTCGTCGACCGCACAAGGCAACAAGTGCGGTACTGAAAGCGCAGTGCCCCGTTCCTGCTCAGCATCCGGCCCGAACTTATCCGCCAATAAACGCTAGCATACGGCATCAGTTCTCAACACTGTACTACTAGCATAATGGCAATCAACGTCTATTACAATTACTATGTCCCGAATGATGCGGCACGCGCGGCAGAGTTGCTGTCATGCTTCGGCGTGCTGTATGCAGACCGCAGCATTGATCGCATCGTTTTGCTGGCTGAATCACTCGATCCGCCGTCAGATGATCGACTTGAAGTGTTGCGTGTGACCGGTCGGCCAACATTTGAGGACTACTTCCAGGCGATCGCGGCTTACTCGGGACGGGATGATGTCAATGTCATATTGAACTCGGATTGCTTCATCGACCCTCGAACGACCCGGCAGCTCCATAAAATTCAGAACGACCAGGCATACTGCATCACGAGACATGAATTGAGTACATTGATACCGATGCAGATTGATTATAAGAAGACTACGGAATACGCACGACGGTTTCTAAACAACATGCAAGACTGTTGGGTGATTCGCGGGCAACCACGCTCAGGAATGTGGCTGGATTTTTCTCCCGGCCGGTTAGGTTGCGATAATCGCTTAGCTTATGAGTTGCAGTCACGCGGATACGTTATCCTCGATCCGCATCTGACAGTCCGCATTCTCCATTATCATGGGTCGGCGTATGGCACTCAGAATCGAGGTGGAGATGTTGTCCCGCCACCATATGCTTATCCGGCGAAATATGGATTCCGGGAACGGTTTGGTGCATTATTGATAGAAGTGGATTTACGCGTTCGACGAATGTGGAATTTATGCAAGGGTGCGCTACGCCGCGCAGTTGTGGGGTTATGGAGCTAAGCATAAGTGATGAAAAGCTGGTGGGCATCTCAGTAATTTTATGTACGCGTAATCCAAAGACGGAGATTTTAAGTCGTACAATATCTGGTCTTTCTGCACAATTGGTTGATGCCCACGAGTGGGAACTCATCGTCGTTGACAATGGCAGTCAAATCGCGGTGGAAAGTTTGGATGGCATCGAGTGGCCTGCGAATGTTCGTCATGTGGTCGAGCTGCAACCAGGTCTGACTGCGGCGAGATTATGTGGCATACAGGAATCCCAAGAAGAACTACTCGTATTCGTCGATGACGACAACTATCTTGAGTCCGACTATTTGCAGTACGCCATTGCAATTGGTCAAGCGTGGCCGCAGTTGGGAACCTGGGGAGGCAGCATCAGTCCTCGCTGGGAGAAAACGCCGCCCGACTGGACGCAGCCATATTGGAACTGGCTTGCCGTTCGTGAACTTGACCGCGATTTATGGTCCAATGTTCCGTTTGATGCGAAATCACATCCATATGGTGCCGGTCTCTGTGTTCGCCGTCAGGTTGCAACGCAGTATGCGAAAGATGTCAACGAACACCCGTTACGGCGAGGTTTAGATCGCAGCGGAGATTCTCTGATCGGTGGCGGTGACGCCGACTTGAACTTCACAGCTGTGAAATTGGGTTTTGGGACAGGCGTATTTCGTCATCTGCGATTGCAGCACTGGATGCCAAAAGAGCGACTGACGGAACAGTACCTCTTACGGCTAGTAGAAGATATGACGTATTCGCACCATATCCTACTTTATATTTGGGGAAGACCTCCGACGTTTCCTTCGCGATCGCAACGGTTGCTGATCGCTTACCAAAGCTTTTTTGTCGACGAACGCACCCGGCGCTTTGATGCAGCTAAGCGTCGAGGTCTGATGCGAGCCATCGAACAGATCAAGAAAACCGACTTGCAAGTAGTTGCAAAATGTAGCAACGGGAACTGAACTGAGATGACTCTTCCGAATGTGGTGACAAGCTCAGGAATTAGAATCGCCAATGCGGATTAGCGACCTTTTACCTTCTGGATTGACTGAGGTGTTGACCGCGCAACAATCAGCATCGTTTCTCCGGTTGGGTGATGGAGAATTACGCTTTCTGCTGGAAGCGCAAAGTGGAAAATGGGAAGACAACCAATATGATCGATACCAGCGGCGTGCTTCTCCTGATGAAGCGACTGGTACGCTCGGTTTAACTCGAAAAGACTATGAGCGGTTGATCGCGGCGTACAGGGGCTGTTCCGTACTGGATGTGTATGGAGAGATTCCCTATAATCGTGAATATCTTTCGCAGGTGGAGTTCAACCGCCCCGGTTCAATGCTTACAGTGAGTTCAACACCAGATAACCCGCTCTTGAATGCGTGGACTGTGCAAGAGTTTCGAGCCTTTCTTGGAGAACGGCGCACAATCATTTGCGGAGCCGAGGCGCGACTACAAGAGAATCTGCTTCGGCACCCCGTTTATCGAGATTGTGCTCGAGAGTTTTGGCCGGAGAGTGCGTCCGTTGAATTTGTTCAACCGCCTGACGACGGGCGTAATCTCTCGCAAAATCTGGATCAAACGAAGGAGTTGCTTCTCAATCGTATTCAGAAAACACGATCGGATGTGGTTTTACTCAGTCTTGGCGGTGCTGCGAAGATTCTTTGTTTCGAGATCGCGCATGAGGCAAATGTTTGCGCGGTCGATTGGGGAAGCATGCTGAGAGCGTTTACATATTCCGGGAGCGATGGTTTTGCGAATTGGCGCTCGAGTCACAATCCCTTCCTCTTTCGCGTTCCCTTGTATGTTTATTTTCCAACGCTGCTGGAATCGTATCCCCGCATGCCGGCAGAGTGGTATTTGGGCAAAGCACATTGCCAGCTCATCCTTGACCTTCACGCGCATGAAGTAGGTCGCATTCATCCAGCCGATGTACACGATTCAAGTTCTCGAAGTTTCAGCGACTCCAATTTGAAGGACTTTTCAGAAGATTATGAATACTACTTGCGTGAAGTCCTCCCACAGTTCAAAGCGGATAGCGGAATGGTGAACGAATTTCACAATTGGCTAATCCGTAACCGTGTCCCCGTAAAGATCGATGTCAAATGGCGGATTGGCTACCAAGCAAACCGTGTCCTTAAAAAGTTAGCCACCGTGGTTTCCCTCGCGAGAAAGACTTCTAGCTAATGTCGGTCGGCTCCGTACTACTTAAAGCCCGCGAAAAATATGCCCATGGTCTGCGTGTGGCCTACTATCGCGACTTTGTGCGTCCCCGTATTCTTCGGTCACGACCTGTGTACGGGCTAACCGATGACCGCTGTGAGATTCATGTCCTCACCTCGCAGCAGGATTGGTTGAATCTGATGTGGGCGCTCAAGTCGTTTTACTGGGCGAGCGGACGGCATTATGGTCTGTGCATTCATGACGACGGAAGTCTGGATCGTGCGGCGGGTGAGCAGTTGCAGCAGCATTTTCCTGAGGCGCGAATCATCGGCCGGGATCAGGCCCAACGCGAAGTATTACCGACATTGACTGACTATCCTCGCTGCCGCGCCTTCCGGGAAACCAACCATCTTTCGCCCAAGCTTTTTGATTTTCGCCATTATTTGCGGACGCAACGGATGTTGCTAATGGACAGCGACGTGTTATTCTTTCAAGAACCTACGGTGTTGCTGAACCGGGTCGAGAGTGAGTCGTATACGCGGAACTGTGTGAATGAAGATCTCGCGACGGCTTACACCGTTGAACCGGCGGATGTGCGGCGACGGTTGGGTGTTGACCTGCCGGAACGGTTCAATTCTGGATTAGGTGTCATTCAGCGGGATTCGCTACGCGCGGACTGGCTTGAAGAGTTTTTAAATCTGCCGGGCATCCTCAGCCATTTCTGGCGAATCGAGCAAACGTTGTTCGCGCTTTGCAGTGCCAGGCATGGAGTCGAATTGCTGCCGACAGAGTACCGCATCTCGTTAGCACCGGGGACCACCAATTGCGTTGCCAAGCACTATGTGGGTGCGGTCCGGCATTTGATGTACAGCGAGGGGATGGCTCAGGTTGCCCGGTTGCAATCGCGAATGTGGTGAGTGGCTATTTCGCAAAGTACGATTTTCACGCATGCAGCCGTATCGAAATACAAAAGTAGCTCATATGCGACTAATTGATCGGATTGTTGCCTCGAGTCGGACACGGATGCGCCGCTATCAATTAGGGTTGTATCGACCATTTGGCCGAAAAACCGCCTTGATTCCACGTGTCTCAGGACAGGAGATTGAGTTATCACTTCCCAAGTCCGAACCGCAAGTTCACGAGCATGAATTCTGGAAGATACTAATTGACGATTGTTACGGCCTCTATTCCGTTCGCAAACCGGTTCGCACTGTTTTGGACGTCGGGGCGAATGTTGGGCTATTTGGACTAGCGGCCCGTCATCGGTTTCCTCAAGCCGCAATTCATTGCTATGAGCCGAATCTCAACTTGCAAACACACCTGCATGCCAACCTGAGTAGGTTCAATATTCAAGTCTGGCCTGAGGCTGTCGGCCTTGAATCGGGACGCGTCTATCTGAAAAGCGAAGGGAATTCACTGCACACACGCGTGTTCGAGGACCATCTTGGAGATGTGTCTGTCACACCGTTTCGGTTGGCGATCGAGCGTCTCGGCGGGGCTATCGATGTTTTAAAGCTCGATTGTGAAGGGGCGGAGTGGAAACTTTTCGAGGCCCGCGAGCTGTGGACCCAGGTACGGTTCTTGACGATGGAATACCATTTGTGGGCGGAACCGGGACTCACTATTGCAGATCTTTTTAATACTCTTCACAAGCTCGGGTTTCGGGTGAGACGACATCAGCCCTCTTTGAATGGAACTTTTGGGTTAGTCTGGGCAGACTCCGTACTTCATTAACTTTTCAATGAAATCTCAGTGAGCATTGCGACCTACGAACGGAAACACTTGACTGCGAAAAAAGTGCGCTGTCTCCGAGTCTTAATGATGCCCGATTATCGTCATGACAATCCCTATCAGCTACTGCTGGCAACCGCACTCGAGAGGCAGGGAGTCGATATTGTATTTCCCAGTGGATATCGGCGGATGCTGCCGATATTCAGGGCTTGCAGAGATCACTCGCCGGTCGATGTGCTGCACCTGCATTGGAGTGAACCTTTCTCCAAAGGAAAGACGTGGTTTCGTCGCGCATTTTATTGGACGAAATTGCTGATGGACTTGTGGTTCGTTCGCCTGTCGGGCATCCGGGTGATATGGACCCTGCATAATTTAATGCCACACGAATGTTCGTACCCGCAACTTGAGAAGTACTTTCGGCAACGCCTCCTCCGCGGGATGTCACATGTCATCGTACATGGCCGACAGAGTTATCAAGACGTGATTGCCGTGTTGAGCTGCCCTGCTGACAAAGTGACGGTGGTGCACCATGGTAACTATCAGGGCTTCTATCCGCTCGCCACTTTGGAAATGCGTTGTGAAAGTCGCGGGTCTCTACCGGTCGATCATCGAGTATTTATGTTTTTCGGAATCATGCGACCTTACAAAGGGATCGAGCGGTTATTGCGTGCGTGGCATGAACTGCAGCCAGAGAATGCGTCGTTATGGCTGGCAGGGCCGTGTTCAGATCCGGTGTACGAAGCTGAACTGCGATCCATTGCAGCGAACATGCCTAACGTTCGGTTCGAATGCGGGTTCGTGCCCAAAGATCATGTCTCACGCTTGTTTGCTGGGGCAGATGTCGTCGTTTTGCCGTTTCAGCGAGTGCAAACATCAGGCAGTGTCATTCTGGCATTGAGCTTCGGAAAACCCGTGATTGCCCCGAGGATTGGCGAAGTGCCAGAGACGGTCGGCGATGCCGATGCTCTACTATACGATGCGCAATCCAATGACGGTCTTAGCTCCGCATTGCGGCGTGCCCTGACGGGTGATCTCCGCGACGTCAGTGTCAGTAGCAAGGCGTCTGGCGATCGGTTGAATTGGGGGTCAGTCGCAGCAAAGACAAATGCCATTTATTCGGCAGCCGTTTCAACGTGTTCTCGGTCATGAACAATTCCAAACCGCTCGTCTCAATTCTGATCCCCTGCTACAACGCGGAGCGGTGGGTCGGAGCTGCCATAGAAAGTGCCTTGGAGCAAACGTGGCTTCACAAGGAAATTCTAGTTGTCGATGATGGGTCTACAGATCAGAGCCTAAGGATCATCGAGAGTTTCGGCGACCGGATCCGCTGGGAAACCGGACCGAATCGTGGTGGGAATGCGGCGCGGAACCGGTTGTTGGAACTCTCACGGGGCGATTGGTTGCAGTATCTTGATGCCGACGATTATCTTCAACGTCATAAAGTTGAACAGCAACTCCGCGAGCTACCCGAACTGGGTGATGTCGACGCGGCGTATACCCCGGTGGTGATGGAACATTGGGCGGACAACCGAGTAAGCCGCCAAGAGACTGTGCCCATTCCCCTGCCGCATGACCCGTGGATACTCCTGGCCCGTTGGTATTTGCCGCAAACCGGTTGCGTGTTGTGGCGGAAGTGTGCGCTGGTCGACATTGGCGGCTGGAAGTCGGATCAGCCTTGTTGCCAGGAACACGAACTCTACCTCCGGGCGTTGATGGCAGGGAAAAAGTTTCACTATTGCCCGACCCCGGGGGCCGTGTACCGGCAATGGAGCGAAGGAACCGTTTGTAAAAAGAACGTGCCCGAAGTCCATCGCCGCCGGTTGGAGATTGAACAGCGAATGGAAATCTGGCTACGCGATCAAGGCTTACTGACTGCGGAACGGTTGACGGCGATCAACCAGGCGCGGTTTGAAACGGCGCGGTCGGTTTGGCAGTACGACCAAGAGCTGGCCGCTGGAATCATGCAAGCCGTGCGCAGGTCGCAACCAAAATTCTTACCTCAAGGGGCAGCGGCACCAAAAGGGTACCAACGCGTGTACCGCCTCGGCGGCTTTCAGGTGGCCGAACGGCTGGCGGCGGCACTGCGGCCGCGATGCATGCAGAGGTTGGCGTAACGCATGGATGTCCCACGTCTTTTCTCCGTCATCATACCGGTTTACAACCGAGCCGATCTGCTTCGGCAAGCGTTGGAATCGGTCGATCGGCAGACGCTGAGAGATTTTGAAGTCATCGTGGTGGATGACGGCTCCACGGAGAACCTCACGACAGTGATTCGTGACTTTGAGGATCGCGTGACGTTTCTGCGTCAAAATAATGCCGGACCGGGAGCCGCGCGCAACTATGGGGCCGCCGCCGCGCGAGGCGAGTATCTGGCCTTCCTCGACAGCGACGATATCTGGTTTCCATGGACGCTTCGCCTCTATGCCAAGGCGATTGAAGCGACCGGGCGACCGGCTTTGTTGTCTGGCCGGCTGTTTCCGTTTTTCGAGATGGAGCAGTTAGCCAGCGCGCATGAGCAGACACCTCGCTGGGAAGCCTTTTCCGACTATTTCGCATCGAGCGATCAAGGTTTGTATTGCGGATCGTGCCAAGCGGTCGTGAGGCGGGATGTCTTGCTGAAATCGGGTGGATTTACGGACCGGCGAATCAATGGCGAGGATCACGATTTCACCTTCCGCATCGGCACGGAGCCCGGTTTCGTGAATCTTACCGAGCCAGCGACAGTCGGCTATCGCCAACATCCCGCGGCCATGACGGGAAATCTGGCGAAAACGATCGAAGGCTTGACTTACCTGCTGCAACAAGAGCAGGCGGGACGCTATCCCGGCGGACGTGAGCGAATCGCCGACCGCCGCCGAATCTTGACGCAACATGCTCGGCCGGTCAGCCTGGCGGCGTTGCGTCACGGGGATCGTAAGGCGGCCTGGCGACTTTATTGGCAAACACTGAACTGGCACCTGCAACTTCGACGGTTTCGCTACTTGGCCGGTTTCACCGCCGTCGCGGCCGAGACACTACTTAGACGGGCGACATGAGTGATTTCAAAGAGGAAGCTCCCCGGCAACATCTCTCTCTCCGGCAGGAATTTGCCAATCGATGCTTGCGTTACCCAGCCTCAATAGCGTCGCGGGTGAGGGTTGCATACTACCGTTGCCTTGGCGCTCAAATCAAAGGCCGCTGCTGGTTTCGCCGAGTGTCGATTCCCCGCAATCCCTGGGACATCCAGCTCGAATCAACCGCGATAGACGATGATGTTGTACTCCTCTCGACTGGCGTACCGACTGGCAAGCCACGGATCGTGATCAGATCGGGAACTTATATCAACCGCTTTACGATGATCGACGCATCGGATCAAATCACAATTGGCAAGAACTGCCTGATTGGCCCGTATTGCTATATTACGGACCACGATCACGGCCGGGAACTCGGCGCGCCAGTGGCCAATCAGCCGCTGTTGAGTACGCCGACGCGGATTGGCAACGATGTCTGGCTGGGGGCCGGTGCCATTGTGCTGAAAGGGGTTCATATCGGAGATGGAGCCGTGATTGGTGCAGGTGCAGTTGTTACCAAAAACGTGATGTCGAACTTGATCGTCGCAGGTGTGCCGGCGCGTGAGATCGGGCAGCGATTATGATTATTCATCCCCGCGTCACATTTATGATCGCCACCCATAATCGCCTGCGTGAATTAGAGATCACGTTGACCAGTTGCTTGGCGCAGATCGGTGTGGTTGCAGAAATCAAGGTCGTGGATGATGCCTCGAACGATGGAACGTATGCAGCTGTGCGAAGTCGGTTTCCGTCAGTCGATATCGTGCGTAACGAACTCAATCGAGGCTCGATTGCCTCTCGAAATGATATTCTGAAGCGGGCGCGCGGGGATTACATTATCGCCTTGGACGATGATAGTCGTTTTGTAGATTCAGATGCATGCGCGAGGATCGTGGCCCGCATGGACGCTGAGCCGGATTTGGGGATTATCGCATTCCAGGTCATCGGTCCTGAGAATCCGACGACGTTGACGCCGGAAGGCCGCCTGACAGGCGAATGGCATTGCAGCTCTTTCGTCTGCTGCGGCGCTGCGATTCGCCGATGCATGCTTGCGAAGACGGGACTGTTCCCTGAATTCTTTTATCATGCCTATGAAGAGCCAGACTTGGCGCTGCGGGCCTGGGATGCTGGCTACCGTGTACTGCAGTGGAATGACATTGTCGTCTATCACGAGTTTTCCGGATTGAATCGCAATGAGCAGCGGACACATCGACGACATACGCGTAACGAAGCGCTCAGCGTGGTGATGCGGTCTCCTTGGTATCTTGTGATTCCATTATGTATTATGCGTCTTGCACGCCAATTCGGCTACGCTTTACGTCGTGGTTGGGCGTGGCGGGAACCTTGGATCTGGATCGAGACAATCTATTTCATTCCTCAAGCGCTTCGTAATCGTCGGCCAGTTGCCGCTGGGTCCGTGAAAATGATTCTCGGACTCAACCGAATCAAACTTCGGTCTCCGCAATCAGCCTGGCTGCTAAGCGCAACACCCTGGCATAAAATCGCGATGCTTACTAAGTCTGACTGATAAATGCAAAAGTTCGACTTTTTAAGTCGTGAGTAGGTGCAAGCGGCGTGAGAATATTTGATGGAACATCAATTGAATTCAGATACATCCATGATCGTGTTGGTGCGATCAGTATCCTCAAAGGATTATCAATATTAGGCGTTTTGATAATCCATGCGAAGTTTGATCGATTTGGTGTCGAGACACTTGAAGTTGTTGAGAGGCTGGAGTGCTTATTTCAGTGGTGCGTTCCAGCATTCTTTTTCCTGTCGGGTTATTTAACGAAACTCCCGATAAATGTACTTGAGTTGAAAGACTATGCTTGTGGAAAAATGCACCGACTTTTAGTGCCATACATGGCGTTCACCATGTTGTACAAGCTTACGTTCGCAGGCCTGCAGTTGAAAGGCGGACTGGATTTTGTGCAACCCGCATTTCAGTTATACTTTTTGCTCTACTTGTTGATCGTCTCTGTAGTCATAGCTACCCTGGCGGTGATCTCCCGGGGAAGCACAATTATGCTGTTGATTGCGATGGCCATATCATTCGTCCTCGCTTCGGCATCAAATCGATTATCGCATTCTCATGGGCCTGACTGGCCATTAACTGGCTTGTACGCTGCCAATTATTTGGCTGGGATACTCGATCGGAGGGGGCAAACGCTGATCGCCTCCGTCATATTGGGCTGCGGTACAATTACCGTAAGCTGGCTGGTCGGAAATCTCAATCTAGCCGCAGCCGGCCTGCCACCTCTTTTGCTGGGTGCGCTCAAAATGCTGGACGAATGGGCTGTGTTCAAACCATTTGGATGGCTGGGAAATCTGTCGGCACAAATTTATGTCTGGCATGCCCCGTTGATCATGCCCGCAGCTTCAAAAGTGTCGGTGAGTCTTGTGGGTAGCTCGACGAACGCTTTAGTATTAACACTGGTGATTGCGGTTGCAGCATCAGTCGCGTGTGATGCCGTTGTCGAACGCTCACGGTGGCTGCGTCCATTTCGCATTTAGAATGTCTGCTAGCGGCACAATTCAAAGTGTCGTCATGTGTACACAAAGCAGATAAAATGAAAGCGTATCATTCAAGACGTTGATCATGCTTCGAGCGGAAGGATTTCAGGATGTCCTTTGTCAGTCCGTGTTGCCCATTCCGGAAAGCAACACGCCTACCGTCATGCCCTCGCGGTAGAACGTTACGGTGCGCTGGATCGGTTTGTTACTAGTGGCTACTACAAGCCCGACTGCTTTCCTGACTATTTGTTATCGCGCATACGTAGTCTCGATGTGACGTTGCGACGGCGATTTCTGGAAGGGATTCCATCCGACAAGATTATTCGCAGTTGGTGGTTTGAGATGCCGGAGTTGATTACACGTCGGCTAATCGGGGCGAGTGCTGTTGTCGAAGGCTGCATGTTTCAACGCGATGCTCACTTCGATCGCTGGGTCGCTCGGAAATGGGTGCGAGACTGCGATATCTACTGGGGGTTTCAAGGGAGCTGTCTGGAAAGTTTACGGACAGCGCGCAAACGCGGAATCATTGCGGTTTCCGAGTTTGCGACGGCTCATGTGACCAAAGCTATCGAAGTATTAGCTCAAGAAGCCGAACGGCACCCCGAATGGGCCGCAACGATATCCAATTTTCACTTTCCCGACTGGTATCGTGAGCGGTTAGAGCAGGAGCCGCATGCTGCCGATGTCTGCATCGCAGCCAGCCAGTTTACAGTTCAATCGTTGGAAGCTGTTGGCGTTCCTCCAGAGAAAATCCGTATTTTGCCTTTGGGGGCTGACCTTGATCAATTTTCGTTCGTTCAGAGGAAGACAAACGGCTCTTTTCGTATCTTGTTTGTTGGCGGAGTGAGTCAGCGGAAAGGAATTAAGTACCTATTGCAAGCGTTCGACCAGATACGTGGCCCGGGCGTAGAACTGATCGTTGCTGGCCCATTGCCGGCAGACATACGGCCGCTAAAGCGTTACGCTGGACAGATTCGCTTGACAGGTCGATTGGACCAGAGCGAGATTGTGCATGAAATGCACCAGGCGCATGTCCTTGTACTTCCATCGGTCTTTGAGGGATTTGGCTTAGTCATTGCTGAGGCGATGGCGACTGGTATGCCGGTCATCGCCAGCACACATTCGGCCGGACCGGACATCATTCGCGAGGGAATTGATGGCTTCGTCATTGAACCAGACGATGTAGCGGGGCTTGTTGACCGACTTGAGCAACTCCGGCTCAATCGAGAGCTCGTGATCGAGATGGGTGCCATGGCATCCGAGAGGGCGCGTATGTACTCTTGGACCGAACACACACAGCGTGTCAGCGCAATTATGCAGGATATTTCAGCGGGGTGACTCGGTGAGCTAAAGGTAACCAAGCAATGTTGAATCTCAAGACATGCAAGAGCTAACTTTGAGCAGCCTTTCAAACATCACGGGGGTTATCGCGCTAATTGCCTGGGCAGCCTGCCTGATTGTCGATTTGCGACGTGGTATCACGCGAATTGTCACTGGACGAACGGCTGTCTTTGTCAGCGTCCTGATATGGTACTTGCTCGAGGTTGTCCAGACACCGGCAGAGCTTAATATATATACTCAGTCCGAATACGACCTTGGCGTTTTCTACTTATCAATGTCGATGGCGGCTTTCATAATCGCATATCATTGGTCGAGATACTCTCTGTTTGCCTCTTTCGCCCGAAAGCTGCTCGTGCTGGCTCAACCTCGAGTTCTGTGGATGCTCGTGCTGATTGGAATGACTGTAGGCCTTGGCAGTCTGCTCATCTACTCGGGATGGGATGTGCAAGAGCCGTTTCGCGGACTAATCGGACCTCGGCCGCGCTGGACTGCCTTAGGGCGTGGCCGTTTCGGAAACTGGAGCTCATTAATCTACGAGTTGCAAGTCTTCCTGATGGCAACCGTTCCGCTTGCCATCGCCTTGGTTTTCATGAGGCAAGCTGCCATTCTTCCGCGCATCATTTCCGGCATCTTCGTGGCTTGGATGTTTCTACGCGTTTTCTGGAGCGGCACTCGTACCCCCATGATCTTGATTGTCGTGTCGATCAGCGCGGCTCTCTTTTGGAATGTCAGCCCGCGCTGGAGAGTACGATCCGCGATCATCGGCATCCCGTTCATTTTGATCGGCGGATACTTCTGGTCAGCAACAGTCGTGTCTGGGCGAAACGCGGGAGCATTTGACACCTCGCAAGCGACAGAAGTGAATTATGTGGGATTCGAGATGTTTCGCGAATTGCTGTTCATACTTCGCGCCACGAACGATGGCATGCCAATTCAGTGGGGAATGACATACTACACACAGCTCGTCAATCCGATCCCCCGTGCACTCTGGCCCGATAAGCCGGTGGCGGACGCCGGCCTGCTGATGGCGCAAGCATACGGGGCCGTGGATGGGAATGGCGACGCGACAATGACTGTCTCGCCGGGATTCGTCGGCGAGGCGTACTTGAATTTCGGTTTACTCGGCCTAATGTTAGTCCCTGCCGTTGCCGGTGTCTGTGTTCGGTCCTGGGATGATATGTTTCCCATCGTCACTCGATCGTTACCGACATTTATTGTTTATGCGGGCGGCATCGCCATCATCCTCATGAGCGGAAGGTCGTTCAACGCATCGGCGTTTTATCCATTGATGTGTCTCTACTTCCTGATTGTGGTGATCACGTCGTTACCAAATGCTACACCGACCAGAGCTCCGCCAGACGTCATTAGCCGCGCGTCACGCGAAGCTCCTTATACTAAGTCAATTCGGTAGAACTGTGTTCTCAGGCAGATATGGATAGCCGCTCTCATCGGCCATGCGTGACGTTTCTCACGACTATGCCCTCACCGTACACGCTGGATCTGTTTCAAGCGCTGCATGTGAACGGTGATATCGATTTGCATGCGTTGTTCATGGAAATGACCGCGCCAGATCTCCCTTGGGGAAGTGTCGCTCTTCCCCAATACGCGTCTCTGCTTCGTGGAAGTTGGTGCAACGTCGGGGGAGGTCGGGTGCATTGCAACCCTGGTGTGCTCGGCGCACTGACCGCGACAAAGCCAGATGTTGTTGTCGTCTCGGGGTATTCGAGCCTGACAACGCAACTCGTGATGCGGTGGCTAAAGTGGCGGCGCATGCCATGGATATTCTGGGGTGAACTCCCTGGCATGCGAAAACTAGGCGCGGTCCGGCACCGAATGCGCTCATTCGCCCGCTATCCAGCAATTGCCTGGCCCAGCGCGATTGCCGCGATTGGACGTGTTGCTCAGCGTGAGTACCGAACTCTGGCTTACCCAGGTTGTGTCGTCAAGAATCTCCCTTACTACACCGACTTGGAACCGTTTCTCACTCAGCCACGGTCGACTTCTCCTGACGAAGTCCGCGTGCTGTATTGCGGCCAATTGATTGAGAGAAAAGGCGTACTGAGCCTGCTTGACAGCTTTCTTGCACTGGCATACGAGATTCCTCGACTGACGCTGCAACTGGTCGGCGACGGTCCTTTGCGTGAACAACTCGAGCGAAAGGTTCCCGCCGCGCTCAAGCCTCGCGTTCAGTTCACCGGTTTTCAGCCAGTCCATGCCTTGCCGAAGTATTTCTCATCAGCCGATATCTTTGTCTTGCCATCGAGACATGACGGATGGGGAGTTGTGGTTAACCAGGCGCTAGGTGCCGGGTTGCCATTGATTTGCTCTGATCAAGTCGGTGCGGCGCACGACTTGATTACCGAAGGCAGCAATGGTGACATTGTGCCAGTTGATAATACCGAATTGCTTATTCAATCACTTCGGCAGCTGGCCCTAAACCCTGATAAATGCCAGGAGTATGGAGCGAAGTCGAGGGCGATCGCACTCAAGTGGACACCAGCTTGCGGAGCGGAACGGTGGGTCAGACTCATTAACTCAGTCGTAATTAAAACAAAATAAGCATGTCTCGATTAACTGGGATGCTATTGCACTCAGCGGAGTGAACGTCAAATCGCTTGACATAGTACGAATCGCGTAAACAGGCCAGGGGCATAGCATTATTTGTCAATGAGGAAGTTGTCATACCACTTCGACTGCGTAATTATGAACGAATTGAGACTTGGATTGAAGCCAAGTCCTGGATTGATGTATGCTGAAGTCTCGCAAAGTGATCAGTCAATGACACGACGCTTCTCACAGGCTGTGAGGTGCGGCGATGGCCACCCGGAAGCTTACAGGCTATGGTCGGCTGTAGTTGGCCTGATAGAAGCGCAGGAATGGTCCTAAAACTAAATCCCGCACAGTGGCCACAGTGATTATGAGTAGTGCCTCCACACTTCGATCTCTAAATCTTGAAGCTGAAGGGCAGCTTCCCGGACGACTACGTGTTGGCTTGATTTCAACTTCATCCGGTTCCCGTGGCGGTGGAGAACTATATCTCTGCGGCCTTGCTCAAGGACTCGTCGAATTGGGGCATGAGGTGACATCAATACTATCTTCCCATTCCCGCATGAATGAGCTTGCTTTACAGTTGCAGCAGTACGGAACAGTCCAGCGCATACCATACCGGAACACATACGATCGCCTGTTGCGTTCCATAAGTGTTCTTTTCGCACAACATGAAATAAGTGACTTACGTCGACAACTCAGCACTTTGCCAGTCGATGTCATTCATGTGAATAAGCAAAACCTGGAAGATGGTCTGGAGCTACTAATAGCTGCCGACCAAGCCCGAATCCCAATGGTGGCAACCATTCACGTCACTCGTACAATGAGCCAACTAAAATCCTTAGGGGCCGGTATTCGTGACTTGATATCGTTTCGCGTACTTCGCCGGCTAAATTCTCAGCTGATCACGATCGCAGAATCTGGTCGTAAAGACTTAAGTGCAATCCAATTTCCACAGCAGAGACTTCATCTCGTCCGGAACGGAGTGCGACAAGCTGATCTGGGTGATAAGCATCAGATTCGCAGCTCATGGGGCTGCGACCCCGGAGACTTCATCTTAGGCTGTATTGCTCGGCTCGAACCTCAGAAAAACCCCCTTTTTCTGATTAAATTGCTCGCTCAGTTGCCAAACCACGTGAAGGTTGTCTGGATCGGAGATGGTTCCTTACGTGATGCATTACATCATGAGGCGATAAAACATGGAGTAGGAAATCGTCTGGTGATGCCTGGTTGGCAGCAGAACGCACGGAGTTCACTTGCAGGATTTGATATGTTTGTCTTGCCTTCATACTACGAGGGGCTGCCATTCGCTGTTCTAGAAGCCATGGCCGCGGGGCTGCCATGTTTGGTTTCAGACGTTGACGGAGTCGCCGAGGCTGTACGTCATCGGCAGACGGGATTCACTTGTCCGGTGAATGACACTGAGTCTTGGCTCAACGCAATTCATGAAAGTCTGACGACACCGTCCCTACTCGCGGAAATGGGATGCCGAGGGTTGCGCCGCTATCAGGAAATCTTCAGCATCAATGCCATGGCGAAAAATACCGTGGCGGTGTATGAAACGGCAATTGCAGCCAAGAGTTGTTCATAGTCAAACACAGTTGTAGTACGATAGTGTGACATGCGAATCGCTCATGTGATACCCTACATGCACGCCGCGGCTGGCGGGCCTCCAGTTGTTGTGGATCGCTTGTCGCGGGAGTTAGTACTCTTGGGACATGAGGTGCAAGTTCTCACCACCGATTATCAGTCCGGTGCCAATGAATTCTGGCACTCCAGCGCGCACCGTCCTTACCGGCTGGAAGTATTCCGGACATTTCAAAATCTGCCCTACGCCTACAGTTTCAAATTCTCAAAAGCGATCCGTCAGGCGGTGTCTGACAGTGATGTCGTCCATGTTCACACCCTGTGGACCCACTCCAGCCGATCTGCCATGCAGGCATGCCATCATACCAATACGCCATTTCTGGCTATGCCCCATGGCATGCTTGATCCATTCTCGATCCGGCGAGGATGGTTGAAAAAGCAAATTTATGGAAGAGCGTTCGAATGGCCTCTGTTGCGTGGTGCATTCGGTATTTGTTTTACCCACCCCGAAGAGGAACGTCTCGCGCGACAATCATGCCCTGGTCTGCCTCAAGGTTATATTATTGAGCTTGGCGCTGAGTCATCTCCGGATACCGCGCCTGCTATCTTAAAGGAAGGTTTTTTGCGACGCTTCCCTCAGTTGATCAATCAGGCTGTTGTTCTGTTTCTCGGCCGGGTTCATGCGAAAAAGGGACTCGATCTGCTCATCCCAGCTTTTGCCCGCGTGTGTCGCGAGCTTCCGGATGCACACCTCCTGCTGGTCGGCCCTGGTGAAACTGCTTATGTTGAGTCGATAAGACGTCAAGTCGCGCAACTCAAACTCTGCGACTCAGTCACAATCACTGGACCGCTTTATGATTGTGATAAGTGGGCGGCGATGGCATCGAGCCGTTTGTTTGTTCTCCCCTCGTATCAGGAGAACTTCGCGTTGACGGTTGTGGATGCTCTTCGTAGTGGTTTGCCCGTGCTTCTCAGTCGGCGTATCAATATCTGGGAAGATCTTGTCGCCGCTGGCGTCGCACGAGATTGTGACTTGTCTATTGAATCCGTTGCTCGCGAAATCATTGATTGTTTATGTGATTGTGAGTGGCGGTCCCGAGCCGTCGTATCAGGCGAGTCTCTGTTGAAATCCCGATTTAATTGGGCGTCCGCCGCTAAACAGCTTGCTACGGTTTACGAATCGGCACGAGCAGTCACGCGCGCATAATGCACCTCAATGAATAGTTCTGACAGGCTTGAACTTGCACGAATAGTTTATCAGGCTGTTGAAAAATGTGGGTCACATTTCCAACGTGACAGAAACTGATCGAAAACGGCGAGAAAACGAGTGACTCACACGTTAAAAACGTGTTCACGAGACATTCAACGGTCTGCTATGTATCATTTCAGGAAAATAAAAAAAGGTATGAGATTTCACCTTGAGATCTGACAACAATGGAATACCGCAAACGTGCTGGATGTCTCTCGCCAGGTATAGTAGCGAAGGTTACTTATCAGGGAAGCCCCCGTTGGTTCGTATTCTGTGGTATTTTATTAGCTTGACGATTATTGAGTCGGGCTGGTTCCCCGTTTACGGTCTCAAGCGCTGGTTATTGCGTCGCTTTGGCGCACAGATTGGCGAAGGGGTCGTCATCAAACCAAGAGTACGCATTAAGTATCCTTGGCGATTAGAAGTTGGTGATCACACATGGATTGGCGAAGAAGTCTGGGTCGACAATTTAGCCGATGTTCATATCGGGCGTGATGTCTGTGTTTCGCAGGGCGTGTACTTCTGCACTGGCAGTCACGATGCCAGGAAAGTCTCGTTTGACTTGATCACGGCTCCCATCTCAGTTGCGGAGGAAACATGGATTGGGACCAAAGCGATCATCCTGCCGGGGGTTTCAATTCCACCCGGCGTTGTCGTTGCGGCAGGAAGTGTGGTCACAAAGTCGCAAGAGATTTCTCCAGGTGTCGTGCTGGCGGGAGTACCGGCAAGAGTCATTGGTGGACGCCTTGACGATGCCGGCTACAACGAATAACCGCGAACGAGACATCTTCCAATCGTTGTGCCGAAGTGTTTGAACAAGTCCTTGACGCGTCACGTGATGATTCATCGTCATTTAAGTCGCCGTAGCCGGCTAACTTTTCATTCCGTGCAAGATCGAACGTATGACGTGGTGCTATATCTCAGTTCATCATTCAGCGCGTGCCTGCTTAAAGAGGCTGTTGAAAAACGTGGGTCACGTTTCCAACGTGACAGAAACTGATCGAAAACGGCGAGAAAACCGAGTGACTCACACGTTAAAAGCGTGTGCCACGAGAAATTCAACGGTCTGGTAAATCCCCCGACCAGACGCTGAAGCAAGCGGATGGAGGGAATTCTTTCGTGCGTCGCAATATCGCACCACACCCGATTGCCAACGGGCGGATCATGCCTGTCAGCAACAGGCCGTTCTGTCATGGTTCGCTGCGGAGAGATTGGTGATCCCGGATTGCTGGCGAGGTGAGCCAGGGAATCAAATGGTGATCTGCTCGAGGGGGATCGTCTGGAGAACGTCTCGAATTCTCGCTTCGCGCGGTTGCCGAGTGCCCCGCCGGGGAAATTTCATTTGACGTAGCAGGCTGAGTTGGCGAGATCGACCTCGATTAAAGTTGCTCGAAATCGAGTGTGTTCTGCATTGCAGTCATTTTGGTCCCAGACTTTTCATCGAATCCGCAATTCGATTTATTTTGCCAATATACCCCATATTTGCAGCGTGTTTTTGCTACTTCGGAAAACTTGAAACCTTTCGGATATTGCTGCGAATGTACTCGCGTTAGGCCTGTCGTCCAGTTAAGCTAACATGGTTGACTGTTCATGAACCCGACGGTCTTGGTTGACTGCGGATCAATCGCTGCCGCCACGGTGATCATGTTCGTGCCGGCTTTCGACGACGATTGTAGACGACAGCTTTGGCGTTGATTTTAAGGAGCTTTTCGGAATGTCATCAGCCTCATGGACCAAAGAGGCTTCGGCTGAATTTGAAGCAGAGTCGCAAGCCGGTTTTGACTTTGTCGGCATGATCATCCGTCGCTTGTGGATGATCATCGTGGGGGGAATTATTGGCCTGGGGTTAGGATATCTTTATTTCACCAAGCAGGTTCCGATCTACGAATCGTCATCCCGAATCCTCGTTGTTCGGGAAGTGAGTTCGGATGCAATGCCTATTCGAGGCATTGGCGATCGCCAGGTGGAAAGAAACGACGATACAGCCGCGCTGCTGATCCGCAGCCCGTTGGTCGTCAGCGAAGCTGTCGAGAAGTACGAACTCGATCGGCTGCCGCCGTTTGTCGGCAATGGCGATCCAACCCACAAGATCGTATCCGGATTGAAAGCCAGATCCATTGCTGCCAACGGGAATGTGTTGGAGTTGACGTACCGCTGCGATGACCCGCAAAGTTGCGTAGCTGTCCTCGAAGCGATCATTGGCAGCTACAAGTCATTTCTCGGAAAGACGCATGAGAGCGTCAACGAGGAAACCGTCGCCTTGATTTCGGAAGCCAAGGACAACCTCCTTAAGCAATTGAGTGAAATGGAATCCGCCTACCGCAAATTTCGGCAGCATGCGCCCTTGCTGTGGAATGGCAGCGGGGAAGCCGCTCAGAACATTCATAAGGCACGGCTGATTGAGATCGAGAGTCTGCGTTCAGAACTGCGGATCAGCCGTACACAGACCAAAGCGCAACTGCTAGCGATCGAAGGAGCGATTGCCCGTGGCGAGAACCGTGAGGCGCTTTCGCTCATGGCGAGCCGCGTTTTAGGCGGAGACCAAGACAAGAAGGATGCCAAAGGGTTGACTGCCGAAGAACAGTTGTTCCCGCTCATGCTCGAAGAACAAATGCTGCTCGACAATCATGGTGCCGATCATCCCAAGGTGCTGTCCATCCAGCGAAAAATTCAATTGACGAGACAATTTCTGGCGCAAAATTTAACCGACAACAGCCCCCAATCCCCCGAGCAAACCGCCAACGATCTCGCGAATCAACGGCAAGATTTCCTGACGGTCTATGTGAATTCGCTCAGTCAAGAGATCGGTACCACCCAGGAAAAGGAACGTGAGCTGAACCTGCTTTTCGAGCAAGAACATGAGGCTTCCAAAGCACTGGAAGTCTTTGAGATTAAGGACGCGACTTATCAGGCGGATATGAAGCGAATTCAGCAGCTCTTTGACGGCGTGGTAAAACGCCTCGATGAAATCAACCTGATTAAGAATTACGGCGGCTACAAGATGGAGGTGATCTCTCCCGCCAGTGCAGGATGGCAGGTCGAACCGAATCAAAGCAAGATCCTGACATTGGCAGGCGTGCTGGGCTTGCTGGGAGGCTTGGGCCTGGCCTTCGTCGTTGACCTGAGCGATCGATCCTTCCGCAGTCCCGAAGACATTAGTAAACAGCTTGGTATGCCAATTCTGGGTCACATTCCTCAAATGGCCGACTCCAAACCCAAGGATTCTTCTGCGCGTCTCAGCCCCAAGATGGTGACATTTTTCCAGCCGAAATCTCGTATGACCGAAGCCTACCGAGCGGTGCGGACCGCTTTATATTACAATAGCCGTGGCGAAATGCATAAGGTTTTCCAGGTCACCAGCCCACACCCGGGCGATGGAAAAACCACGCTCACGTCGAATCTGGCGATTTGCATTGCGCAGTCAGGTAAATCCGTGCTGCTGATTGACGCGGACCTGCGTCGGCCGAAGGTCCATACGACGTTCGGAATTGGGAATGAGGTGGGCTTAAGCTCGGTGATCCGTGGAGAGGCTGAGCCTCAGGATGCGATTCAGCCCACGGAAGTGGAAAATCTCTGGATTCTCACCAGCGGTACCCCGCCCGATAACCCCGCCGAATTGCTGACGTCACGTCGGTTTGATGCGTTATTGGATGTGCTGCGTGAAAAATATGATATCGTGCTGATCGACACACCGCCGACACTTGCCGTGACAGATCCGGGAACGGTCGCTTCCCGAGTCGATGGAGTGATTCTGACAATGCGAATCACCAAACGCACACGGGGCGATGCCACACATAGCGCCGCGCTGCTCAGGTCTCTAGGGGCCAATTTACTCGGTGTCGTCGTCAATGGCACAGGGCCGGAAAAAAGTTTTGGTACCGGGTACGGAGACTATGGTGCGCATCGATATTACAACAGTCGGCACGAATCTGATGATCAGGATGGATCGTATTTCGCGGAAGCGAAGGGACGCCGCGTCAATGTCGACGCGAAAGCCTGAATATAACCCGATCACGCCGGTCGCGAACTCGCTATAAGAGTCCTACGAGGCAGTCGATTGGAAGCGTGATCTCGCCATCAGTGAATTGCACATGGCGGGCAAGGCTTCACATCACCAGCACCAAAACAAAAACGGTCCATCCGGGTTTTCCGTGGGTAGGTTCAGAAAATTGGCGATTTTCAACCTCGGCTCCGACTCAGCAAACGGGGGCCGCCCCTTATCGCCTCGCCG
>Ga0335397_10000388_pt1 | contig 55820 bp, 38 predicted proteins | sample MAT04_FD_205740 | JGI IMG/M metagenome (GOLD analysis project Ga0335397, IMG submission 205740) | Freshwater microbial communities from Lake Fryxell liftoff mats and glacier meltwater in Antarctica - MAT-04 (spades assembly) (version 2) ...
CTATAACGTACACGGCTACCAGCCTTTACCAGTATACTTTGACCCGCTTCCACCAGCACGGTTTCTCCATCTACTTCAAATTGTTTCTTTCCCCTGCTCACCAATGTATATTCATCAAAATCGGGATGTTGAAATGGTTCACTCCATCCCGGTGGTGCAATCATATGTGCAATGCTGTGCGATTTTTCGCCATTGGTTGCAAGTCCTACATGTTCTTCAATTAGTTTACCATCGGTGGTAGGAACAATAAATGGTTTGTCTTGTTTTATGTAAGGCATGATGTTTTAAAATAAAAAATGTGCTGCAAAAATACAGCACATTCAAAAAAATTGGTGACAATAAATTATTTTTTTTGTGCTTCCAGTTGTGTCATAGCCATTACCTGGCGCATGGTTTTTTCCATGCCTTCGCTGCTACCATCTAAGAATATGACGTTGCCTTTGCCATACTCTGCAAAGTTTTTGATGGCTTCTACCCACATACTAAACAAGATAACGTTGGTATCCAGGTTGGCCTGTTTCATTTCTGTGGCGGCAGAACTCATACCACGTGCTACTTCTTCACGAAAGAGTGCCACACCCTGCCCACGCAATTGTGCTGCCTGCCTTTCTGCTTCGGCAGCAATTTTTATAGCATTACCTTCTGCTTCAGCAGCTTTTGTTTTAGTAATTAATAAAGCCTGCCCTTCATTTTCTGCAGCAGCTTTTAAGTTATTACTCGCTACCACTTTGCTCATACTGGTAATAATGGCTTCATCAAAAGTGATGTCATTAATCTGCAGATCCTGCAAATGATAACCCCATCCTTCCAGTGCCACATCCACCTGCTCTTTTACATTTTCTACAATATCCCTGCGCACATTCAAAACCTCTGCCTGTTTTTTGGTAGATACAAATGCACGGATACTTCCTTCTACTGTGCGAATCAAAGCCTGCATCAGGTCTTTATCGCTGATGAATTTAAATGCTACTTTCTGAATAGTTTCTTCCTGCTCATTTTGTACAGAATACAACAGCATTGATTTAAAATAAACATTCGCCTGGTCAATCGTTACCGCCTGAAACTCCAGTTCTACTGAACGGTTTTGAATACTTACTTTTTTAAAGATTTGCTCTAAAAAAGGAATCTTCATATTTAATCCCGGGCGAAGGATACGGCGGTACTTGCCAAACATGGTAACCACACCAATAAAACCCTGGTTGATGGTTACAAAACTACTGAGTACACCAAGTACCAGAATGATGAGCCACCAATACTTAATTAATTGATCCATAGTTATAATAATTTTTGTTGAAGATATATAATTTTATGTAGCCCACAGAAAATCTTTCATCAGCTTTTCCTGCGTAGTTGCAGCCCCCGAAAAAAGTTTGGATGCAGCCTCGGGGGAACTCTTGTACTATCTGTTCTTAACGGAGCATTTATTAATGCATAAATATGCAGTATATAAATTACAGCACAAGTGAAAGTAAAAAAGGAGCTCATACTTTTTAAATGTATCAGCTCTTCAAAGTTATTTTCCGCATTTAATACTATGCATTATCCTAACTCTTCTCTTCCCACACCGCACTCAAATGCACCAGTGTTTCCACTGCCTTCATCATATCTTTTACCCCTACCCATTCCAGCTTGCTGTGTATATTCTGCATGCCTGTAAACACATTGGGGCAAGGCATTCCTATATAACTCAACCTGCTGCCATCTGTACCACCACGGATGCTTTCTATCTTTACGGTAAGGCCTGCACGCTTAATGGCCTCTGCTGCATATTCGGCTACCTGTGGGTGTTGTACCAAAATATCTTTCATATTCCGGTATTGCTCCTGCGGTAAATATTCCATGGCAGCACCTTTATGTTTGGCTACAATATCTTCTGCTATTTTTTTTAACCGGTCATGATGCTCAGCCAGTTTAGCGGTTTTAAAATCCCGCACAATAAAACCAATGGTTGCTTTTTCTGCAATACCATTTAATGAAACCGGGTGCACAAAACCCTCCATACCCTCGGTAGTTTCAGGGCTCCATTCGCCGGCAGGTAAGGCTGCCAATATCTCTCCTGCAATCTTCATGGCATTTACCAGTTTGTTTTTTGCATACCCGGGGTGCGCTATTACGCCATTAATAATTATGCTGGCTCCATCTGCACTAAAAGTTTCTTCTTCCAGGCTACCCGCTTCGCCTCCATCCAGTGTATATCCAAATTGCGCCCCTACCTTTTTCATATCAATTTTTGCAGTTCCTTTACCCACTTCCTCATCAGGGGTAAACACAATTTTTAATTCGCCATGCAACTGCTGTGGGTTATCCAGCAAAGTTTGTACTGCCTGCATTATTATTGCTACTCCGGCTTTATCATCTGCGCCCAATAATGTGTTGCCACTTGCTGTAATAATTTCGCTGCCAATATGTTCTTTTAAATAAGGCGATTGTGTAGTTGATAACACCTGCTTGTTATCGTCCGGCATTACAAAATCCTTTCCACCATAATTAGAATGAAGGATTGGTTTTACATTGGTACCACTGCAATCCGGTGCAGTATCTACATGGGAGCAATAACAAATAACCGGAATATTTTCTTTATTACTGTTTGCAGGGAGTGTTGCATATACATAACTGTATTCATCCAGTTCTACCTGCTGCAACCCCATTGCTCTTAGCTCTTCTGCTAAAACGGTACTCAGGTCTTTTTGTTTTTCAGTAGTAGGATGTGCCGTTCCGTTTGGATCACTTTGAGTATCTATTTGAACATAACGCATAAAACGTTCTATCAATGCATCTTTGTTTATATGTATCATAATATCTTTTTTAGCAGCCCGGAAAAATCATCGAACCGTATCCATTCTAAATCTGCTATCGCTAATAATAGAAAATGAAATACAAAACTAAGTATCGCAATGTAGATAATTATTTTTTTAGCTTTTTTTTTAGTTTTTTCTGAAACAAATTACTTCGGACAAAAAGAGCTATCAGTAAACAGTTGAAGTCCCTGGTTTTTCGATGGTTGGGGATGGCATTCGTCTGATGCCGTTCTCTTTCAGTTTGCTACCCGTTATCGATGCCTGTCTATTATTGCAGGAGCGAAATATTAACTGGTTCAGTCATAATGAGAAATAGGATGGCGTAGATAGATATCTGCGCCATCACCTGAGTGGGAATAACCCTAAAATTATATGGAACCTGCTGAAACTGCTGAACCGCAGGGGCTTTACCTCCTAAGCTTTTGTGCTACAACCTGCCGCCCGTAAATAATCTGCAGCACATACACGCCTGGTGTCAATGCATACAGCCCATCCATATATTGTATGCTGTTTCCGTTGCTCACGTTCACCTGCATTGTTTTTATCAATTGCCCCGAAACACCGCTAAGTCTTAAGGTAACTGCACTCTGCTGCGGCACATTAATGCTTATGGCAATTTTTCCTTCTGCAAACATAGGTCGAATACCAGTTACAAAGGATGCTTGCTTATTTGATTTAACCAACACAACCTCGCTGTAACTAAAATTACCCTGTTGGTCCACCATTTTTAAGCGGTAAAACAGATTTTTGTCATCGTCAAAAAACCTTACTGCGTTTACATCTGTATATTCCTTTGCAGCAGTTATGCAACTTGCGGCAAGAGAAAAGTCAGTGCCATTACTGCTTCGTTCAATTTCCATGCGATCAAGATATGATTCGCCTGTTGTTACCCAGTTCAATTTGATATCAGCATTTTTACGGGTGGCATTAAAAGAAACCAATTTTACGGGCAATACAAAATTGTCCTGCCTGATATTAACAACAATGTGAATTTCTGCCTCGTGCCCCGGAGCATCCCAACTGGTAGTAACACTTGCACCGCCGGCTTTTTTACTGATGCTATAATATCCATAACCAGCACCACCACCAAAATCCAATCCTCCTGAGCTTTTTACGATGGTTTGACCAGTACCCGCTACCTGCGATCCGGCTAATGTGCTTTTCCAGGTATCAAAGATGTCGTATACAAGGTCGCCGGGGGCACCGGTAACAGTTAACGAACTGGAAGATGTATTGGAAAGTCCTCCCTGCATATCCGAAAGCGGAGTTGTTTGATCAACTTTTGTGAAAGCCGACGCTGAAATATACCTGGCCAAATTGCTAGACCCTGCGGTGCTGGTAAAAACGATATTACCGGTAACGGATACTGCAGCATCGCCCAGTGATAATGTATAAATGGCATCCACTGCTATAGAACCATCGGTCACTTCTTTGCGTTCAATCATTGCAATACCATTAAATGTAATGCCGGTAATATTAGTGGAGGCACCATCTGAAGCCGTAACCAGCAACAGCCTTTTATTACCCGCCGGAACCGTAAAATTTGTGATTGTATTAGATTGGCTGGCAGAAGCCGGAGTACCAACAGACGTTACCTGGGCTGTAGCAGTAAAGGATAGGGTAGTTAAAATGAAAAATGAAAGTAGAATGCTGTTTATAGTCAACAGGTTTTTGAGGATTTTCATTACAAAGATTTTAAATGAAATACAAAAATCGCAGTTTAAAAATCCGGCACTGTAGCGAAGACTTGATACTTTTCGCAGGTTTTGTCCAAGTATATGTAGAAAAAAAACGACACAGGACGGCAATAAAAAACTTAAGACTGTTGTTGACTGAATCTGCTCCCACGGCAGGCATCAAAGGACACAACCTTTAGTATCCACCAACTTTATCAATCTTGAACCTGTCCACCAGGGCCGTCTTTGTCTATTTGTATCATAATATCTTTTTTAGGAAGGCATAAAAATAATCAAGATGAAATAGAAAAGCAGTTCACTTTTGTAAACTGCTTCTTTATTTTATTGTTCAATAAAACTAATTATACAATTTCTAACAGTTCAATATCAAAAATTAATTCCTGTCCTGCCAGAAAATGATTGGCATCCAGTACAATCACTTCTTCTTTAACTTCTACTACTACAACCGGAAAAGGCTGACCTTCCTGGTTGCTTAATGTCAATTGCATACCGGGTTCCAGTTTCATATCTTCCGGTACATTCTCTTTTGGATACTCAATGATAGCTGTAGGATCTTTTTCGCCATAAGCATCTGCTGCAGGAATATTCACAGTCTTTTTTTCTCCAATGGCCATACCCGGCATTGCAGCATCAAAACCTTTTATCATCATACCAGCGCCCACCGTAAACTCCAAAGGTTCCCTGCTCTCTGAAGAATCAAAGGTTTCGCCTGTTACTAATTTACCTGTGTAGTGCACTCTTACTACATCTCCGGTTTTTACTTGTGCCATAATAGTTTTTTTAGATGCTTCAAACCCAGGTCCGTTTTTAAAAGACCATTAGAGGCTTAAAGAGATTATAAAATTTAATTTTATTACATATGATTTAAAAGCAAAGTAAATGATAAATGCCTAAAACATTTAAAAATATTTGTAGAACTTAGCCAAATGAAAATATCACTCTTTCTTGTTACCCTGTTAGTCAATTGTTTATTTTCCTGCGCACAAATAAACAAAACGGCTACCAGCAATAATACCACTTTATCAAAAAACAATCATGTAATAACCGGTGCAGAAAGGATGGCCGTTTACCTGCCCATGCTGAAGGGGAAAAGTGTAGCCGTTTTTGCCAACCAAACCAGTATAGTGGGCAATACCCACCTGGTGGATACACTTATTAAAAGCGGTATTAAAGTGGTAAAAATATTTGGGCCGGAACATGGCTTTAGAGGAGATGCAGATGCCGGTGAACATGTGGGAGATGTGACTGATAAAAAAACAGGCATTCCGGTGATTAGTTTGTATGGCAATCATAAAAAACCAACGGCAGCAGATTTTAAAGGAGTGGATATACTCATCTTTGACATACAGGATGTGGGCGTTCGTTTTTACACCTACATCTCTTCTTTGGAATATTTTATGGAAGCTGCTTTGGAACATCACAAACCACTGCTGATTCTTGACCGGCCTAATCCAAATGGATTTTATGTAGATGGCCCGGTACTGGATAAAAAATTTAAAAGTTTTATTGGCATGCAACCTATACCCATTGTGTATGGTATGACGATGGGCGAATATGCTTTGATGCTGGCTGGCCAAAACTGGCTGAGTGAAAATGCCAATAAAATAAATGCTTACAATATTACTACACAGCCATCAGCAGATACGCCTTTTCATATCCAGGTAATAAAATGTAAAAATTATGATCATAACAGTAAATATGAATTACCTGTAAACCCTTCGCCCAACTTAAAAGAAATGCAGAGTGTTTACTGGTACCCATCTACCTGTTTTTTTGAAGGCACTGTTTTAAGCGAAGGCAGGGGAACTGATAAACCATTCCAGGTTTTTGGCCATCCTTCATTACCTAAAAATTTATTTTCGTTTACTCCCAAACCAAATGAGGGAGCCAAAAGCAGTAAATGTTTTTACCAAAAATGTTACGGGTGGAACTTGTCAGGCTCTACAACGGAAGTACTGGAGAAAGTAGATGGCAAAATTCAGTTGAGATATCTTTTGGATGCCTACAAATTATTTCCGGACAAAGACAGCTTTTTCCTAAAGAATAATTTTATTGATAAACTGGCAGGAAACGACCAGCTAAAACAACAGGTAAAACAAGGCCTATCAGAAGAAGCTATCCGCAAAAGCTGGCAACCCGGATTGATGGCATTTAAAGCTATTCGCAAAAAATATTTACTGTATACAGATTTTGAATAATTTTCAGATCAGTTGCATTTGCATAGCTAACTTAATAAGAGAGGCAATATTTTTGCATTCAAATTTTGCCAGTAGATTTTTGCGATGCGTATCTACTGTGGCCACGCTGATAAAAAGTTTTTGAGCAATTTCATTATTTGTAAAGCCATCTGCGATCAAACCCAACACTTCTTTTTCTCTGCGGGTAATAAGGGGCCCATCGTTATGCACAGTTACCTGCCTCAATGCTGCAGCAGCATCAAAACTTAAATATTGCCTGCCTGTCATTACCGTTCTGATACCCTCCGTGAGTTCCTCCTGTGTTGCATTTTTTAATACATAACCAGCGGCCCCGCTGCTCATCATTTTTTCGATAAAACTTTGCTGGTTAAAAGTGCTCAATCCCAAAATATAAATGCCGGGAAATTTTTCATTTACTTCACGGCAAAGATCGATACCACTCTTATCAGGAAGGCTGATGTCCATCAGGATAACATCAGGCGTTTGTTGTTGCAGAAAAGCCATACAGGAATCTGCATTGGTTGCATGCCCCATCCATTCGATATCTTTTTCGTTTTGCAGCAGAGAGTGAATCCCCTCTATAACCATGTAATGGTCGTCTACAATAAATAATTTAACAGCCATGATAAAAATTTTAAATCAGGATAAATTTATTTCTATATGAACTGAAGTACCCTTTCTGTTTCCGGATTGCACATCCAGTTTTCCCTTCAGGAATTCAACCCGGCTTCGAATGTTTTTCCAACCCATACCTTCGGCCATGGACGTATCAAAACCACTGCCATCATCTTCCACTGTTACTGATAAAACAGATTGCAGTAAGCTCACCTGTACAAGGCAGGCCACGGCCCCGGAATGCTTCATGGTATTGTTTACAAGCTCCTGCACAATGCGGTAAATACTAATGGAGGTGGTTTGGTCAATAACCGATTCCGCTAACCCCATAGACTGAAAGGAAAGTTGCAACGCACCCGTTTGATTAATATCATGGCAGAAATCTTTCAAAGCAGTATTCAATCCAAACTTCACCAATGCTTCGGGCATCATATTGTGTGCCACCCGGCGCATTTCCTGGATGGAACCATCCAGCATATCCATGCTTCGTTCAAAGGCAAGGCTGTTTTCCGGCGTCAGTACCAACTGGCCCTTCATACTATTGAAAGAATACTTGATACCGCTAAGCATACCACCAAGTCCATCATGCAGATCCTGCGCCAGGCGGGTACGCTCCTGCTCTTCTCCTTTTAAAACAGCCTCTGCTGCCATCAGTTTTTTCTCGTTTTCCAGGTCTGCAATACGCTGCTGCTGAAGCCGCTGCTTGTGCCTGTAATTACGGTACAATAAAGCAAAGATCATTATCAGTGTAAGTACCCCGGAACCCAGTAAATAATTCAGAATATTTTTTTTATCAATAATTTTTTCCTTTGCTAAAAGCTGCATTTCTTTCTGCTGCTCTTTGTACCGGCTTTCAAACTCAAAAACTTTTTTCTGGTTGTTTTTATTTTGAAGAGCTTCGCTTACTTCTACAAAACTTTTCAGGTATTGGTAACTTTTGGCGATGTTGCCTTGCTCATCTTCTGCATTCACCAGGTCTCTCAAACTAAAATAAAGCACCTGGTCCAGCTTTAGTTCTTTAGCAATCTCTGCTGCCTTTAACGAAGACCGCACAGCATTTGCAAAGTCTCTTTTTTTAAGATAAGCATTGCCCATATGCTGGTACACAAGCGCAATATCATATTGTATATTTATTTTACTAAAGCGCTCCAATGCCCTGTTAAAATATACGATAGCAGAATCATACTGCCCTGTCCTGTTGGTATAATATAAACCTATAAATTTATTGAAGATACCAATGGCAAAAGTAAGATCCTGCCTTTGGGCCATACCCAAACCCATTCTTGAAATAAAATAGGCGCTGTCATAATTTTTCACTTCGCAATAAGCGTCGCCCAATGCAATGAGACCCCGAATGATGGAGACCGTATCCTTAGATTGCAACGCCAGCCTATTGGTTTCATTTGCATAATAAAACATCTTGCCGGTATCGCCTAAAAATTTATAAATGCCAGACAGGTTGTAATAAGTAAAGATTATTTTCAGGTACTCACCTGTTTCATTAAAGATAACTGCGGCCTGCTGGTACCGCTCCACGGCAAGGTCAAAATTTTGTTTGCGCTGCTCTATAGCAGCATACCTGTTAATAAGATTAGCAGCCTGGTTTTTATACGCAGGCTCTTTATTATCTTTTACCAGGGCAAATGCTTTATCCAGCAACAACCGGCAGGTATCTAATTTCATTTCGTAAAATAGCAGGCCGGCCCTCAACCCATAAGCCACCGAAAGACCTAAGGGATAGTTGATTTTTTGAGCAGATGCAATAGAGGCCTCCATTGCTTTGATGGCAGTTTCAGGATTGGAAAACTGTATTTTTTCTGCATAGCTGTTCAGGCGATTTACTTTGGCCGGGTCTGCAGGTTGTTTTTGCAAGAAGATAAGCTCGGCTTCTGCAGAAGTTACCTGTGCAGAAAGCAGGGGAACATAAATGGTGAGTAATAAAAATATCAACAAAAACCTGGTCATACAGTTAGTTCAATTAATACAGAAGTGCCCTTACCCGGTTGTGAATGTACGTCTAGTTTTCCTTTTAAAAATTCAACACGGTTCTGTATGCTGCTCCAGCCTATGCCACGTGAGCCGGAGAGCATGGCGGTATCAAATCCTTTTCCATCATCTTCTACAGTAACAGACATCTGATTTTCTGCTTTGCTCAATTGTACAAGGGCTGTTTGAGCTACGGCATGCTTCATAGTATTGTTGATGAGCTCCTGCACGATGCGATAAATGGTTATAGCTGTTGTTTGATCAATCTTTGCATTTTCTACCCCAATAGATTGATAGGAAACCTGCAAAGCGCCCGAGTTGGAAATATCATTACAAAAATCTTTCAGCGCTGTGTCAAGACCAAACTTTACCAGTGCCTCGGGCATCATGTTGTGCGCCACCCTACGCATTTCTTTGATAGAACTGTCCAGCATATCCATGCTGCGTTCAAATGCCTTGGCATTTTCCGGGGTCAAAATAAGATTTCCTTTCATGGTATTAAATGAGTATTTGATGCCACTAAGCATGCCGCCAAGACCATCGTGCAGGTCTTTTGCCAGGCGGCTTCGTTCCTGCTCTTCGCCTTTGAGCACGGCCTCGGTAGCCGTTAACAATTGCCGGGTTTCCAGGTCGTGGATACGCTGCAGTTGTAAACGTTGCTTGTGACGGTAGTTAATGAAGAGAAGCACAGATATAATAAACAATGCTGCTGCACTTCCTATTAAAATATAGTTGATAATACTTTTTTCCTTTAGCTGCGATGCCTGTAATTTTATCCTGGCTATTTTGCTTTCTGTTTCATATTTGGTCTCCAGGTCCATTGAATATTCTCTCAAATCTTGCTTTTGCAAAGTATCATTCAGTACCAGCCATTTGTCTTCATAAAAACTGGCACCGGCCAAATCCTGCATCAGGTATTTTAAACTGGAGAGCCCCTGGTAAATAGTTTCCATAGCAGCAGTAATGGAATCCTTTTCTGCAATCTCCAGCCCTTTCAACATTTCTTTTTCTGCTGCGGCGTATTGCTTGTTTAAAATAAAATTATAGCCAAATATAAGCTGATGATAGCTTTGACCCATCTTATCTGCCGGGTCAAATGCAGGAGCCATTTCTTTAATCCTGGCAGTAATTCTTTCCAGGTTGGTTTTATCTAAAACATTGTAGTAGGTTACTCCAAGATTAGTAAGCGCATTCGATACAGATCTTATTCTTTTATATTTTTGCCCGGCAATGAGTTGTTGTTCAAAAATAGAAATGGCCTCTTTATTCTTACCAAGAGAAAGATAACAGTTGCCTAAATTGTTCATAGAAATGAGCAACCCTTTATAATCCTTGTACCGGTTGCCTGCTGCTATTCCCTTTTTACCGAAGGCTTCAGCTTTTTCATAGAGTTCCATTTCATTGTATATGCGGCAAAGATTACCATACATGGTTGCAATATTATTGCTGTCTTTAATGCGCTCCGTAAGATCCACGGCATAGGCGGCATACTTAAGTGCAGAGTCTTTTTTTCTTACATTAAAATAGAGACTGAAAACTGCCCGGTACGAAGTTGCCTTTTGAAAGGAATCTGTGGCTGCCGCAATTGCTTTGAGGCAATACCCGAGCGCCATTTCATTGTTAAACTGAGCGTGGTAGATCTTTACAAACGCATGGTAACAACGATGTCGCATTGATGCTGCCTTTAGCTTATCAATCAACCCCTCTGCCATTTTATTAAAATACAAGGCTGAATCATTGTCTGCATCCAGGTAACTATCCTGAATTTGGTGCAGGATGTTGATGCGGGAAGTATCTTCTTTGCTAACCTTCAGCTCTCTCAACAATGTATTCAACTCATCATCCTGCGCAATGCCCTGGAAGGTTAGACTCAAGAGTGTGAATATGAGTACTGCAAAGCGACGCATAGTTTATTAAATAAAGTTTATAAAATTATTTGGATGTACTCGTAAAATAATCATTTACAAGTAAAGTACAAATTACCACGCACTACCCTTTTTAGTCTCCCCTTTTTACATGATTTTTTTTATTTTAATAAATATCCCATTTTTCAGGGATAGCATTACTCTTTTTGAAGATGCATTTTTACGTCATCAAAAAATAACTTCAAAAAAAATTATTATGAAAAAGATTTTCCTTTTATTAAGCCTTACTGTAATGCTTTTATCTTCCTTAACAACCCATGCTAAAATATGGAGGATCAATAACACTCCTGGCGTAACTGCAGACTTTACTAGTTTTACCTCTGCTGTTGCCTCTGCATTGGTCTTAAACGGAGACACCTTACATTTTGAATCGAGCACCATTGATTATCCAGGCGCAACCTTAACAAAAAGACTTGTAATAATCGGACTGGGATATTTTTTAAACCCTGCCAATGTTACTACTCCCGGAAACGCAGGGCTGCAGGCTGTTACAGCAGAAAGCAGAATCGGTGGTTTTACTATAAACACTGGCGCAAATGGAAGTAAATTTTTAGGCATTACACTCTCTTCTGTAAACATTGGTGCCAGCGCTACTCCTTATAACCTCGTTTTTGAAAAAGTACATTTTATTGGTGGGCTAAATTTTTCCAATGCTACGCATAGCAACATTACTGTAAGGAAATGTTTTTTCCTGAATACAGGTGTCCAGGCCACCACCGGCAACCTCAGTAATTTAGTGGTAGAGAATTGTATTTTTAACGGCTTTGGTGCCTATATGAGCCTGCAGTCTTTAACTGGATCGGCTAATATTATCCGGAACAATACTTTTTATGAAACTTACTTTAGTGATCTCCCCAATTGTTATTTTGCAAATAATATTATTTCCAGCATAAGCTATGAGTGGGTCTTTACCAATACCACAGTTAAAAACAATTTGTTCGGCAAAGCCACACAAGTACTGCCAGTAACCGCTTCTGCCAACCAGCTTGGGGCAAATATGACGAATGTTTTTTTGCTGACTGGTAGCTTTGATGCACGCCTCCAGTTAAAAGCTGGCTCTCCTGCTATTGCTGCAGGCTTAACGGTTGGAGCAGTTGTAACGCCCGACTGTGGCGCATTTGGTGCAACAGATCCTTACAAGCTTTCGGGCATTCCTAATATCCCAAGTATTTATTCATACAATGTTCCTACATCTATTCCATCTGGCAGCGCTACTATGAATGTAACATTCAGTACAAGAAATACCAATTAATACCGGTAACAGATAATTAATCATTTCATTAAAATAAATGAAAATGAAAAGCTTTTTCATAAGCATCCTGTTTACAGGTATGTTTCTATATGGCCGTGCACAGGACCCGTTATATCCTACGGCACCGGCATTGCCACAAAATATTATTGCCGCAGAATATTATGTGGATACAGACCCCGGTATTGGCAGTGCCACGGCAGTGCCTGTTACCGCAGGGGTCAATATCCCAAACATACCTGCAGGTATTAATATTACAGGCCTGTCAAATGGGGTTCACCAGTTAGTGATGCGTACAAAAAGCAGTGCAGGAATATGGGGCGTGTCGTGGGTGAGAGATTTCCTCTATAATTTTGATCCAGTTTATACAACAGTCCCTGCGCCGCAAAATATCATTGCCGCAGAGTATTTTATTGATACCGATCCGGGCTTCGGCAGCGGAACTGCAATACCCATTACCCCAGGTATCAATCTTAATAATGTACCCGCTGTGGTAAATACTGCAGGCTTAACAAATGGAGTTCACCGCTTGTATATCCGCAGTAAAAACAATGAGGGTTATTGGGCGGTTTCAGCCATGAAAGATTTTATTATTGACTTTGATTTTGCTTATCCTACAACAGCTCCTCTGCCGCAAAATATTGTAAGGTCAGAATATTTTATTGATACAGACCCGGGCTTTGGCAGCGCAACTGCTATCACTATCACAGCCGGGCCCGATGTTGCTAACGTTCCTGCTGTAATTAATACCACAGGCCTTAGCAATGGCACACACAGACTTTTCCTCCGCACAAAAAATAACGAAGGATACTGGTCTTCATCTAATATAAGAGAATTTATTACAGATGCGGATCCTGTTTATCCTGCAATAACATCTGCTCCTCAAAACATTATTGCTGCAGAATATTTTATCAATACAGATCCGGGTGCAGGTAATGGTACAACGATACCCGTTACCGCAGCGCTGGATATTAATAATGTTGCTGCTACTATAAACACGTCGAGCCTTACACCTGCTACCACCAACCAACTTTTTATACGTACAAAAAACAACGAAGGATTTTGGAGTATAACCAATGCAAAAGAATTTGTGGTAATTATTACCAATGATCCGGTTTATCCTCCTTCAACTGTTGCTCCACAAAATGTTGTGGCTGCAGAATATTTTATTAATACAGATCCCGGTGCGGGCAATGGTACAGTCATACCCGTTGCAGCAGCACTCGATATTAATAACATTGCGGCAGCAGTAAATACGTCAAGCCTTACGCCTGCTACCACCAACCAGCTTTTTCTTCGTACAAAAAACAATGAAGGCTTTTGGAGTATAACCAATGTAAAAGAATTTGTGGTAATCATTTCAAATGATCCGGTCTATCCTCCTTCACCTGTTGCTCCACAAAATGTTGTAGCTGCAGAATATTTTATCAATACAGATCCCGGTGCGGGCAATGGTACAGTCATACCCATAACCGCAGCACTCGATATTAACAACATTGCGGTAGCAGTAAATACGGCAAGCCTCACAGCAGCTACCACCAACCAGCTTTTCTTACGTACAAAAAATAATGAAGGCCGTTGGAGCATCACCAATGTAAAAGAATTTGTAGTGTTGATTACAAATGATCCCGCATATCCTCCTGCTCCTGCTGCTTCGCAAAACATTGTTGCTGCAGAATATTTCCTGGATACAGATCCGGGTATTGGCAGTGGCACGGCCATCAGCATAACTCCTGCAACGGATATAAATAGTCAGGCCCTGGTAGTAAGCACAATAGGTTTAAGCAATGGCCAGCACCGTTTATTTATAAGAAGCAAGAGCAATGATGGCAAGTGGAGTATCACTAACAATGCTGCCTTTTTTACTGACCTGCTCGCCCTATCTGCAGATAGTTTATTGTATGGCAATGTGCCGATAAACACGACCGGCAATTTAAACTTAACTATTACCAACAACAGCGGCACAGCACAAACGATCAACTCGGTTGTGGTAAGTGCACCTTTCACTACAAATGCCACAGGGGTCATTAATATTCCTGCAGGCCAGGTGCATACAATGCAGGTGAGTTTTAATCCTACAACTGCTACCACTTTTATTCAGCAATTACAATTGCAAACATCGGCGGGCAATTACAATGTTGGGCTTAGAGGAACGGGTGTTACACAGGTTCCATCCTGGACTATCAGCCCCGCAACAGGGCACGATTATGGAAATGTAGCATTAGGCGCTTCCAACAATTTTGTTTTCAACATTCAAAATACAGGCAATGTACCGGTAACACTTAGTAACGCAACCACCACCAATGCTGTGTTTGCGCCCAACTTTGTTGCCGGAACGGTTATACCTGTTGGTGGAAGTATTTCTCTGCCCGTTTTATTTACAGCCAGCGTTGTAAATGTATATGCTGCACAATTAAAGATAGAATCTTCTACATCGGGTGTTGGTTTTGTTACGGCTACTCTTAGCGCCAACGCCTTCAATCCTGGTGCTGCGCCGGTATTACAATTTGTATCGGCTACACCTTACAACAGCACTTCAGGCGTAAACCCGGCAGCAGGACAAACAGGAAACTATACTTACAAAATTTTGTATAAATCATCCAACAACAGGGCGCCGCAAACTGGTAGTCCAAAAGTTAGTATTGATTTAAACGGCGACCAGGATTTTACAGACCTTAACGAAGGAATATTTACCATGATAAAAGAAGGTGCAGGCACCGATTATATTAACGGTGTGGTGTACACGTATACTTTTACTCATACCAATAATACCAACAATGCAGGGTATCGTTTTTCTGCAACAGATGATAACGGCAATGCTGCCACCAGCATCAATACAAATTATGTAAGTGGCCCCGTTATTACCGATCAGCAATTAGATTTAAGAATTTTTGCCAATGATATTTCCTTTAGCAAAAACAACCCGCTGCCCGGCGAAACATTCACCGTGTTTGCAAGAATAAGCAACAACACAGCTTTGCCCGCAACCAATGTGCCTGTCAAATTTTACAGGGATACCATTCTTATTGACAGCGATGTAATACCGGCGGTAAATGCATTTTCCAATACTACTATCAGTCGCACTTTATCATTTGCTGCCGAAGGATTTTATCCCATTAAAGTTTGGATAGACAGCAGCAACACACTGGGCGATCTAAACCCACTAAACAACTACGCCATCCGGCCAATCATAGTGGGCTCACCCAATTTGCCCGGCGGAATAAATGTAATCACTACTGCAAGCGTGCAGCAATGCCCGCAGGTAAAAGTATTGATATCCGGCACTGCCATTTACTTTGGTACCGGCAGCCCAACCGCAGTGGCAGGTGCAGAAGTAACCATCAACACCGGTACACAAACCATTACCACCACTACCAATGCAAATGGTGTTTATAGTTACCTGCTTACAGGGGTAACATGTGGTGGAAGCTTTACGTATAATGTGAGCATTACCGACTTCACCTTTACCAGCAGCCTTGTTACAAACGCCATTGCATTACCGTGTCCTGCACCCAATACATGTTTTGCACCGCCATCTATGGGAGGAACTTTTGCAAGTTCCAGCAGCAGTCCCTGCAGCAATGTAGTGGGCAGCACGGGCGCAGTGAGCATCAGGTTAAAATACCGTGAACGCAACCTGGCCAATTTCTGGAATGCTTTTGATGAAATTATAAAAGATACGCTTAGGGTTTTCCAGGATGGTGTATTGATTCAAACAATTGGTAGTGCTGATTATTCTAATGGGCCGGGCAATGAAGTAATAGTGCCCATCAATGTTCCATTAACATCTACCACAGCAACCACCATTACTGCTACACTCAGTTATGTGTATGTAGAATATTTACAAATACCGAGTTCCATTTATCATGGCAACTATATAGCCATGTCGCATAGTGCTGGCACTACTATAAACCCGGTAGCCAGCCTGCCGGATCTTACGATACAAAGCTTTGCACAAACCAGTTTTACTTCATTTGGTTTTAACAATGCCAATATTAAATGTGTAACTGCAGGTGCGCACACGGTAAAAATATATGACTCTATACCCGGCGGTTCCATCACTTTAATAGATACAAAAAACATCTCTTCTTTGGCAGCGGGTGGAGCAATCAATATCAGTTACAGCGACCCCACCATTAGTTCAGGAACGCACATCATTAAAATAATAACAGATGCAGATGGTACCGTAACAGAAACCAATGAAACAAACAATTTGTTCCTGTTTACTATTGTAGTACCACCATCTGAATTAACGGTTACAAAAATAACCACTTCGCCTACCGACTTAAATGTTGGAAGCAGCACAAGGTTTACGGCTACCATAAAAAATACAGGCAGACGCACCGGAAGTTTTGCAGTAAGGTTCAGGGCAAACGGGGTGCAGATTGGCGCATTAAAAACCATTACCCTGTTAAATGAAAACAGCACAGCAACAGTTGTATCAGATCCCTTCACTGTTACCAATGCAAGCAATGACTGCGGCGTAACCATTGATGCTTTTGCAGACATCAATAGCCAGGTGATAGAATCTAATGAAACAAACAATAGCCGGCAAATTACGTTGGGTACAGATCTTGCTCCTTACCAGGTAAGCGGCGAAGTAGGCTCCGCAGCTAACCCTGCAGTGGTAAGGGTTTTCACAACCAATCAATTTTATCCTGCAATAAGAAATATTGGTGAGAGAGATGCAGGTAATGTAACGGTAAGATTTACACTGAGCGGCAACTGGATAGGCGCCGATACCGTTGGCAATGTAAAAGCAGGTGAAATCTTTGCTGCGCATGCTTCCTTTACCCGCATGTTTACAGTAGCCGGAAATTATGTAATAAGGGTAACTGCAGATACTGCCAATGCCATTTGCGAAAACAATGAAGCCAATAACCAGGGCGATTTTCACATTCGTGTGGTGGAAGCAAAACCTGACCTTGAAGTGTTGTCGCAATACATTTCACCCAGCAGCCTTAACCCAAATATTGCACAGAGCATAACGTTGGTAGGTACTGTAAAAAATATGGGTGGAAATATTAGTACGCCAAGTGTTTTAAGATTTTTGGTAGATGATATACAGTTAGGCGCTGATGTTGCCATCAATGCGATATTACCCGGCAGAGACACCACCGTGGCGGCCACTGCAACTTATTCATCTATTATACCGGGTGTAAAAATTATGAAGATAGTAGCCGACCCTGCAAATACCATGGTTGAAGAAAGGGAAGATAACAATATAGCCACCCGTGCACTCATTGTGGGTGATGCGCCGGATATGGCTCGCAACTTTGCAGGCGCCATCAGCTTTAACCCTACAGGCTTTGTAAGCGGCGATAGTGTAACGGTAAACTTCCAGGTTAAAAACCAAGGGCCACAAGTGGGTACGGCATGGGTGAAGTTCATTATAAAAGATACAACGTTTGCTACCTATGCCATAGACAGTGTGCAATTTACACTGGCTTCCGGTGCATTAACAACATTGAGCAGGCGCATGTATTTTGGTATTGATGAAGGATATGTGCTAACGGAAATTTACAACAGCAGCCCGCTGGAATTTGATTTGCTGAACAACAATGATACACTTCGTTTTACCACCGTTGCAAAAATGAAAAATGCAATCACCATTAATGGTAACCTGGATATGAAACAGGCAGCACCTGCACAATTGCCGGAATGGATTGGCGGAAAAATAATGCTGGGTAATTTTGATCTTACTGTAAACGGCTTTATTCTTAACTACGATTCTGCACATTTTATCATCAGCAATGGAACCGGTAAATTAAGGATGGTAAACAGCAGTACAGAAAACGTTTATCCTGTAGGTACATCTGATAGCAGTTGGAATTTTGTAAAAATAAACAACGCCGGCACGCCTGATAACTTTAGTGTGAGAGTGACAGATTATGTACTCTTAAACGGAGCAAGCGGCGATACCATCAACTTTGCAAACGTAGACCGTACCTGGTTTATTAATGAAGACGTGCCTGGAGGCAGCAATGCTACCGCAGAATTCTGGTGGAGTACTAGCAGCGAGTTGCCAGGCTTCGACAGGCTGCTGTGCCGCACCGCTCATTATACCAACCTTTGGGAATATGGAGCCTTTGGCGCTGCGGTGTTAGCAACAAACGGACAGTACAGCAGGACGCAAACAGGCTTTACCAGCTTCTCGCCATTTACAGTTACCAGCGGTGTGGGTGTTGTGCCCGTGAGGTTAATTTCTTTTGCAGCAGCAAACAGGAAAGACGATGTATTGCTCCGCTGGAAAACAGCAAATGAATTAAACAGTTCTTTGTTTGATGTAGAGAGAAGTGCAGACGGAATTCGTTTCAGCAGCATTGGCTCATTGCCCGCATACAACAGGCCCGGCACGCATGAATACAGCCTTGTAGACAGGCAACCTTTAAAAGGCATCAGCTACTATCGCTTAAAGCAAGTAGATACAGATGGCAGATATGTGTACAGCATTATCATCGCCATCAACAGGAACGCTGTAGAAAAAAGCATCACTGTTTTTCCTAACCCTGTAAAAGATATGGTTACAGTGCTATTTACTGCAAGCAATCAACCAAGAAAAATGTTTTTAACAGATGCAAGAGGCGCAGTTGTAAGAACCATTCTTGTACCGGCGGGTAGTACTAATATTAAAACAGACATGGGGGTTTATGCAAAAGGGATTTATCAGTTTAGCCTTGATGATGGAAAAGAAAAAATAATACGTGGGGTGATGAAACAATAATTATTAGCTGGCTTTTCTTTAACAGCTGTGTCAAAATTTGATACAGCTGTTTTTATTATCAAAAAAAAACCAACCCGTATTTAAGTATAAAAAATAGTTACCTGCATAAAAATCATGTTTTTCGGGGATTGCTATAATCTGATTGCATGGCTAATTTTGAAACACAATAAAGAGTTATGAAAAAAATAATAATGATATTCCTATTGTTGCCCATTTATAGGTTTGGATATGCGCAACCTGCAAATGATAATCCCTGTGGTGCCATAAGTATACCTGTTGAGAACCTGGATTGCGAACCGACAACAGTATATTCTTACACCGGTGCGACGGTAACTCCGGGGTCCTATGGTGGTTGCATTAACGGAACTTCCGACAAGGACGTTTGGTATAAAGTTACGGTGGCTGCAAATGGGCGGTTCACATTTAAAATGGCCCAAGCTCCTGGAGAATCACAGCTTATAATAGCAACATTGTATCGGGATGGAAACTGTGCAGGCCAGTTGATTCCGTTACAAAGTGACAATGGTATCGTTTGCTTTTTCAGTCTTCCTTACAGCGGAACGGCTAAGAACCTAACGCCAGGCAGTACAGTCCACATAAGGGTGTATAAACCGGATAACGCAGGTGGCACTTCTGGCTCATTCAAAATGTGCGTAAGCAATGAGACAGTGCTTACTGACGAACCTTGCAATGCTGGCTTTTTTGTGGTAGACCCACCCGATCCGCTTGGCCAGAACTGCGTTCCTTACAAAGAGTTTTCATGGGCCGGAGCAACACTTACTCCGGCAATTGTTAATCCCAATCCCACATGTCTTTTCAGCGATTATTATCCTTTTATTAGAGATGTATGGTTTAAAGTGAAAGTACCAGCGAGTGGCAGGCTTAAAATAAACATGATCAACTGTAACTATCTGGTGCAGGTATTGAGCGCAACGGCATGCAACGGAACCTATACAGATCTTGGTTGCATCAACTGTCTTTCTCCGGGAGTATTTAATTCGCTGGTTCCAAACAGTACAATTTACTGCCGTGTTTTCCCAAATTCAGCTTCTGCTGTTCAGAATGGAACCGTAAAAATTTGCGTTGCAGAAGGCAACCAGGTACCATCAGTAAACAACAACAGCAAAGTTGGCATCGGTATAGACACACCCTTTGCAAAGCTAGATGTTGTAGGAAATGGAATTTTCCGTGACAAACTTACTGCAGGCTCCGACCTTGAAGTGAGAGGTAATCTTATTTTGCAAGGTAACATCGTTGGAAAGTTTGGAAATGCCCTGCTGCAAGGCAATACAACCATACAAGGTGGACCACTTACAATTGATTCCCTGGATATTGGCAGCCGATTAGGGAATCGCCTTTCCTTGTTTGGAGGGCTGGGCAACTCCCCTAAATATGGTTTTGGTATTCAAGGTGGAACCTTGCAAATGTTTTCAGATGCAGCAGCCGCCAACATCACTTTTGGATATGGTAACAGTTACAACTTTACAGAACGTGCCCGAATCATTAACCAGGGCGAATATGGAATGACACTTAAAGGAAGATTACAATTAAACAGCGGCACTCAATCGGCCGGCTTGTGGCTTACGAATACAGCCAATACAGTCAATACTTCTTTCATTGGTATGCAAAGCGACAATTTGGTGGGCTTGTATGGAGCAACAGGCGCCGGGTGGGGACTTTCCATGAATACCACAACCGGCAATGTAGGCATTGGCCTGAATGGTGGAAACCCCACAGTACCCCTGCAGTTTTCCAATGCATTAGGCCTTACAAAAATTTCGTTGTACAAAGGCACCTATGGCGATGTAGGCATTGGCGCTTACGGAGGCGAACTGCGTCTGCAAAATGATATTCCTAATGGCAAAGTAAGTTTTGGGGTATTAGAAACTACAGGCACCTTTACAGAATTAGCGAAAGCAGAACGAAATGGCGCCTTTGCCTTCTCTATTTTCGGTAACCTGTGGGCAAACGGTACCACCTACCCCAGTGATGGCCGCTTTAAAAAGAACATCCAGCCATTACAGCAATCGTTGGAAAAAATATTACAACTGCAAGGTGTTTCTTACGAAATGAAAACCGATGAATTTCCGAATCAACATTTTGATAAAGGATCACAAGTGGGGTTGATTGCGCAAGATGTAGAGAAACTTGTACCCCAGGTAGTAACAGAAGGGCCCAACGGATACAAAGCTATTGACTACGCCAAGCTGGTACCCTTACTTATAGAAAGTATTAAAGAACTCAATAAAAAAATTGAAATACTTGAAGCGAGGTTAAAATTTTAAGGGAAGAAATTCAGCAATCAGAAATAATATCTGGAGGTAAATTTTTATGGATGATAATGCCGTTTGTGGCAGAGGTTTAAATATTTATCGTGCATTCATTTATTTACACGCAACTGCTTTTATACTCAGCCAGAAAATGTTGAACGCTGTAAAGTTGCAAAGCGGCAATAATAAACAGTTAAACATATGGAGGAATTTATAAAACTGATAAACCAACTTAGAAAAAATGATATTATGGTAAAGCATATTTTTTTAGTAATCGTTATGCTAAATAGTTTTATTGGTTTTTCTCAGATTGGTGCCACTGCTTATTGAAAGCATAAAAGAACAGCAACAAAAAATAGAAAGCCAGGAAGCTAAAATTGAACTGTTACAACAACAAATTAAAATGGTTTTAAAGCAATGAGATAAAATATATCATTCAGTAATTCCAAAGAATACAATTTGGTAATTGTAAAAACACAAATCCCTTTTAAATTGAACAAGCATGATACAAGCTCCTTAGCTAAATCAACAAAAAATCATGCTTTTAAGGGATAGTACAGCCCGTTTGCTGCCATTAACTTCATGTAGAGGATTATGAGCTAAAATCATTTTTCAACATGAAATATTTTTTGATAACTGCTGCTTTTTTTTCAACCAATTACTGCTTTTCGCAAATAGATATAAATATGCGTGAAAAGCCAATAAAGCAATCAACTAACCAGGCTTTGACCATAAGGCCGGTAAATCTGTACAATTTCAACAATGTTAAAAACTGTGTTGATTTAGCTCCCCTTAGCAGTCCCCTTCCACCAAGGGCAGCCTCCAATGCATATACAATATACCATATTGATGAAAATGGCAACCTGAGTAAAGTAGCCTTTCAACGCCAACCATTAGCCGCTATTACCGACAAAATGTGGACAGCAGGCGAATCCCTGAAAGTAGGATTTGATATCGCCGGTGGCAATATAAATATGATTCTTAAAGCACAATTCTATGCTAAAGAATGGGAACGTATTGCTAATATCAAATTAGAATTTGTACCCAACATGAGCGACGCTGTTATCAGAGCAGGGATAATGCCAGGCAAATCCTATTCACAAATTGGAAGAGATGCATTACTCATTCCGGCCAATATTACTACGATGAATTTAGGCTGGCTAAACAGCACAGATGAAGCTGCCATTAAAGCCATGGTATTGCATGAGTTTGGACACGCTCTTGGTTTTATTCATGAGCACCAATCACCGGCAGCAACTATTCCATGGGATAAGGAAAAGGTATATGCTTATTATGCGCTGCCTCCCAACAGTTGGAGTAAAGAAAATGTAGATCAAAATGTTTTCGCAAAAATGGCGGTCAGTTCTACCAACTATTCCAGCTACGATCCCTTATCCATCATGCATTACAGCATTCCACCGGAACTTACAACTGATGGAAGCGGCACCCCGTTCAATTTAAATTATTCTGCCACAGACCGGCAATATGCTGCTTTGGTTTATCCTTTTCCACCACTGCCAGCCAATGCAGGTGGTACATTAAAAACCGGCGACGATTGTGATGAAATTTCTTTTTTAATAGAATACGGTGCAGTACCTGCTGATCAGGTAGAGTTCAGGTTGGAATATGGACAAAACAATAACAAAAAAGTAACCTGGTGGAAACAAATAGGAATAACCCGTACTAATAATACCGAAACACTGTTAGCTATTCAGAATCATTCCCTGATATTAAGTGAAAATAATTCGCTGGCTCAAATTCAAATACCTGCAAACGGAATTCAAATAACTAAAGGCATCAGCTTTTGGAAAGCAAAAGCGTTTGGTGTGCATACACCTCTTTCTTACAAATGGAATGTATTGCCGGCTATACGAGGTGGATGCAGGGTAAAATTAATATGGAAAAAAGATTCCTGCCTTTAACCTGATAAATCCTGTTTTTAAGGGATAGTTTCTTCAACTGGTCCAATTTACTTTTAACCCATAATGAATCAGCCTTCATTCGTATACCGGAAAGTTGTAAACGGCAAGCATTTTTTGCAAATCATTAGAAGCAAGACTGGAGAATGAATTGAACAAACTAAAAAAAACAGTCAATATGTTAAACTACAAAATCATGAAAAAGCAGTGCATTCTTTCCCTTATTTCCTTTTTTATGCTTTGTTCGGCCATTGCACAGCCGCCAAGAACGCCTCCAAAAGAATTTCCTACTACGATACCTAAACATGAAATTGGCAAACCTGTTGCCAATATAAAAACCTTTCCAGTGATTACTGCTTATTTAAATGGTAACTGGAAAGGAGATATTATCTGGACCACTGCCGAAGGCGGGTTCTCTGCCGCCATTCGTGACATATATTTTTCATTACCCCTCTCCCGTTTAAATTACAGCGGAAAGGTAAACTGGGATCTTTCCCTGCAACAGGTAGTAGCTGCACAGCAAGGCAGCTATTCTCTTGTAGCCGATAAAATTTCTTTTTCTTTTAATTATGCTCCTTATAATTATTCGTTTAGCGGGGAGTATAATAAATACAGCGGAAAAATTACCGGCACTTTTTCACAAACAAGAGCAGCCTATCCAAACCCACCTGCATATTATAAAGAAGGAAGCATTTCGGGAACATTTATCTTAACTAAAAAGTAACTACGGTTGATGAGTAGAAATGAACAATCCTTTTAAAAAACAGGTCGTGCAATTTTCAACATTAATAAAACAATATATCATGCAAAAATTATTACTCATTCTTTCAGTCTCTTTTTTCAGTCTTACTGTACATGCACAGCAAACAGAAGATGACGTTTATGTTGGCAAAAGTAAAACTTACGGAAACTTCAGGGGGCCCGATCTCACTACAATTAATCCCAAACCACAAACCGGGTTGAACAAAAATGTAAAACCAGTTAACAATACCACCACTATTACCGGCACAGTGGTAAAACTTGGATGGTGTGAAGATGATTGCCTGACTGTATGGGTAAAAAAAGACGATGGTACCACAGTGGCTGTGGGTACAAAAGATTTCGGTTTTACGGTTCCAAAAAATATCGTTGGTAAAAGAATTGTTATTGAAGGGATGGCCCCTGCCATGCTGATACGTGATAAAAGGATCATTAAAAAAGAATACCAGAAAGATATCCAGTTTGCAGCCTCTGGAGTAAAGATTATTTTATAAAGTAATAACGCAAGATGAAAATATTTTTTACTGCTGCTTTTTGCCTGCTCATAATGAGTGAGGCATTTTTACAAACAAACAGCTTTGATGTATTTACATACCAGTCACCAGAATTTTTTACGAAAAGGGAATCACCCCCAAAAGTGCAGTGGAGCATGAAAAATAATGATAGCAGTTTTTGCCTGATGACTATTTATAAAAGCCAGCCAAACAAAGATGATATCATGAAAAATATAACAGCGCAGTGGAACGAACAGGTGGTAAAACAATTAAGCAAAGCCAATAAAAAACCACTTAAAATTATGACCGAACAAATATGGGATGGATGGGCATCTACCCTTGCTATTGGCAATTGCTATCAAAATAAAAAGAAATGCGTGGTAATGTTGTATTCCTTTAAAAAAGACAAAATAACAGCCTGTGCAGTATATGTTTTAAGTGATAAAATATTTAAAGGACCAGTAGAAATATTTTCAAAAAACCTTCACCTGACAAATAAATAACATCATATCAATAGATTTTTTTTTACAAATATCATTGCAGTTAAATGGTGTGAAGTATGAAATAAAAGCGGGCGAATTCCGTAAACCATATTTTACTTCCGGCAGGCAAATTGATTTACTGGCGCAAAGAATGAAAATAAATAATTCCGGAAGCTGTAAATGAAAAAGAAGGATATAAGTGTGTGGATTATACAAGGCCTGTACCACTGTTGATTGAAACCTTTAAAGCGTAATAAAAGTATATTGAAAAACTACAAGCAGAGATAAATAAATTAAGAAAGACGAAAATTAACTTTTAAAAGAACATGAAAAATTCATTATTGATACTTATTATATTGTTTGGACCTTATGCATTAAGAGCTCAGCCTGCTAATGATAATCCATGTGGCGCCATCACTATTCCCATTACTCAAAGTGTGGATGGATGTACGCCTGTATCCTATAGCGTAACCGGTGCAACTGTTACAAACAATCCTACTACCCTATGTAATTCAAACCCCGATGTGTGGTATAAATTTGTTACACCCAACCGTCAAAATTTAAAAATAAGAGCAGGAACGTCTAATATACTGTTTACAACATATACTGCCGATAACTGCAGCGGAACTTTTACAGACTATTTCGCTTGTATTGATTCTGTAATTGTTTCTACTCTTAACAACATGGGAGTGTACCCCAATACAGAATATTATTTGCGCATCACAAACATTAATAACTCCCCCAATTTTAATTTTAGTTTTTGTCTATTGATAGATTACCCGGCCGATGTTCATCGCATAGGTATCAACACTAAATTTCCACAGGCAAACTTAGATGTGGTAGGTGCGGCCCTGTTTAGGGACTCATTGTCTGTTAATAAAACATTCAGGTTTTTTAATGGAACACAGGCCGCCAACAGGGTACTTACCAGCGATGCCAGCGGATATGCCAACTGGGCAAACCTGCCGGCAAATTATTGGTCGGCTTCGGGCATAAATATTTTTAATAATAATGCAGGCAATATAGGTATTGGAAATAATACGCCATCAGTGCCATTATCATTTGCTAATGCGACCGGGCCAAAAATTTCCTTATTTTCTTCCGGCATAAATACGCAATATGGCATTGGTGTGCAAGGTGGTTTGCTGCAGGTTTATGCTGATTTAGCCACTTCGGATATTGCATTTGGTTCTGGAGGCAGCAATTCATTTACAGAAAGGATGCGTATCAAAGGCAATGGTAATACAGGTATTGGCACTATTAATCCAATAAAACAATTAGAAGTGATTGGCGCAGCCAGCGCAACTCCCGTTGCATTGGTTATTGGTAACAGGGGTGGATTTGGCCCTGCTGCACTTGAATTTGTAAGTGACTATGGGCTTACCAATCAGTGGAGGCCGGGCTATATAAAAAACAATGATCTCGGTGGTTTTACAGGGGCTTTGGAATTTTATACTAACGGCACAGGCCCGGGAAATTTGTATGGTAATGTAAAAGGCTTTGAAATAAGAAATGGCACTGCACTTACTGCTACAGGCGCTGTTGGCTCTTACAGTGATGAAAGGTTGAAGAATACAATCACTGCATTTACAGATGGGCTGAATGTGATCAATAAAATAAACCCCGTGCAATTCTATTACAACATAGATGCACCCTTTAAAACAGCGCAGCAACAAACCGGCATTATTGCCCAGGAGCTGGAAAAAGCAGCACCTTATATGGTAGAGAAAAATAAGCAAAATGGTTATGATGATCTGCGCTCTGTAAACAACCAGGCTTATACTTATTTGCTGATTAATGCAGTGAAGGAATTGTCAAAGCAAAATGCCGATTTGCAAAAAAGAATTGAAGAATTGGAAAGAAAATTATCAAAATAAAAAGAAGACAAATTAATTTAACATAAAGTAAAATAATTAATCATGAATAAATCACTATTGTACGTTCTACTTTTTATGCTCGTATCCACCAATTTATTAGCACAGGCTAAAGCCAAAGCCCCTGTAAAAAAAGCTGTACCTGCACTGGAAAAAATATTATCGGGCACAGCCCTACCATATCAGGTAAAGAACGACAGCCTTGCTGTAATTCCATACGAAGGTGCCAACATCCCATCCTTTAATGTGATTATCCAGGCCATCGGCGATTTGTACATTGTGTATGTAAACCTTAGTGAAATTTTTCCGGATAAATTAACCGAATCGCAATACAAATTCCTGCTGCAACGCAATGATTATTTCGATATTACCAAAATTGGATTGGCAGAAGACGGTACTTTTTTTTTAAGAGCCGATGTATACAAAGCCACCGTCAATTCGGTTTTTATAAAACGCATCATCAGCCAGGTAGCCAATGTTACCAATATTATTGGAGGGGAAATAAAATAGCAAATTGCCAAACATAGTAAACAAGCCATTAAATATTATAATCAATTTTTTAAACCAGTATTAAATAAAATCATCCGATGAAAATCTTTATCATATCGCTGCTGCTTTGTTTGTTTACTGCACAATTACAGGCCCAGAACAGTGCAGTTATTAAAGGCGTGTTCGTGGCTCCGCCAAATACAAATATTGTTTTACAAAACAACAATGCAGATAACCTTTCTTTAACAGCAAAAAAAGATACCGGCAGTGCCAGCCGTAATGATTTCAAATTTTCAAAACCGCTTGCAACAGGCGCTAAGTATAATGTTACCGTTAAAAATGAACCAGCCTTAATGGTTACAAGACTAACCAACGGTAAGGGTGTTATACCAATTTCCGGCAATGCAGTAATGGTGGAATGCGATTATAAATTTGATTTGATTAGCCGCAGTACAAAGAATACAACTTTTAGTACTTTTTACGAAAGCAGTATGCCCGCTGTTGCAGGTGATGATGGTGAAGAAGGACGTTACGTTGCTTTTATTTCCAATGCAGCAGGCTTTGCCGGCGAAAGTGGAAAATACCGTCAGCTTTTTTGGCGGGATAGAAATACAGGCATCACAAAATTAATAAGCAAATCGGCCACAGGCGAAGCAGGTAATGGAGATAGTTTTGCTCCATCTGTAACGCATGATGGACATACTGTAGCTTTTGAATCGAATGCAACAAACCTTGTAGAAGGAGATAAAAACGGTGTAAAAGATATTTTTACCTGGGATAGTTTTACCGGTAAAATACAACGCATCAGTATTGGCCCCAATGGCATTGAAGCAAATGGTGAAAGTTTTGAACCATCCATTACAACAGGCGAAATTGCATTTACTTCTTCTGCCACTAATCTTGTTCCCGGAGTTGATGCCGGATCGATGATAAATGTATATTGGCGCAACCTGACTACCGGAGAACAAAAATTGATTAGCGTTGATTACAAAACAAAAAAAGGTGCCGGTGGCTCAAGGCCATCCATCAGTATCATTGCAGGCGACAGTACAAAAATTGCCTTTCATTCTGCTTCGCCTAATTTGGTTCCGGGAGATAAAAATAATTTTTGGGATATTTTTTTGTACAGTAAAAACAAACCACTCAAGCGCATCTCTCTTACTTATAATGGCGAAGAACGAAACCAGGGAAACGAAAGCGCCACCCGTGATGTAAGGCCGTCCATTTCCGGCAATGGCAGATATGTTGCCTTTGCTACTACTGCCACCAACATGGTGCCCGATGATAAAAATAATGCACAGGATATATTTGTTGCAGATACAGAAACTGGCACTGTAGTAAGAGTAAGCGTTGATTCAAAAGGTACAGAAGGTAATGGCGACAGCCCGATCGGGCAAGGAGAAAAAATTGCTATCAGCTATGATGGAAAATGGACTGCTTTTAATTCTAAAGCAACCAATCTGGGAGCACCGGATTACAATTTTTTCCTGCATCAAAATTTAACAGGTGAAACAAGAGCAATTACTACCGGCAAAGATGGTTGTATAACCACACAGCCGGTTATGTCTGTTAATGCAAGCTATATGGTGTTTGGCATGTGTCCTAAATTAGATTCCAGATTTACATCAAGCGGCATATTTGCATCCTACACAGGAATTGCAGGAACCCGGTTTAGTGAAAAAGCTGAACCAATTAAAAAATAACATTCATTTCTTTTATAAAATATTTTCAATGAAAAAGTTGTTATTAACATCATCGCTCTTGCTGGCAATGATAGCAGTATTTGCACAAAACAAACCAAAAGCAACTGAAAAACCTCCTACCCAAAAAGAGATGCAGGAAATGATGAAGGAGGCTCAGAAAGAACTGGACAATATGAGCCCGGAAGATAAAAAAATGATGGACAGCATGGGAGTTAAAATGCCGGATATGAAGAAAACACAAAAAAGTATTTCTGGTGTATCTGATGCACAACTAAAAAAAGCTTTTGAGGATGAAAACCGTATTGTACCTCTTAAAGATGCTGCACGGATTAAGCTAGTACAGTCTACAACAATAACATCCTCCGGTATGGCAGCCTACATTGAAAAAGCACATGTTTTTGTATTAAATAAAATGTCTGCAGAGATTAAAGCCGAAGCAGATAAAATATACCAGCAAACTAATTTACAAAAAAGGGACATTGGAAAAATGGCCGTATTTCTTTGGATATATGGTGAACCTATGCATGCGTTGTATTTGGCTGGTATGGCATGCAAAGCTGTACCTTCAGATGCGGATTACCTGAACAATTATGCTGCGTTTTTAACCATGGCAGGGGCTGAGCAAATAGCATTGCCGCTATTGGAAAATTTAAACAAACAATATCCAAAAAACAGTTCCATATTCAATAATATTTGCCAGGCATGGTTTGGCCTGGGCGATATAGACCGTGCCAATAAATATGCTGACAGTGCCATCCGGATATATGCCTATCATCCTCAAGCCAACCTTACCAAATGCCTGATAGAAGAGAGTAAAGGAAATATTCCTGCAGCCATTGAAGCAGCAAAACGCAGCATTAAAAAAGGATATAGCCAGGAAAAGGAAAATAAACTTAAGAAACTGGGATATAAATTAAAACCTGCAGATATTGATTGGGATAAACCCATGCCACGGGATGCAATGGGACTCACCAAATTTACATGGCCGGAATATCCGCCTGATGTTGAAAAATCAAAACGTTTGGAAAAGGCCTGGACGGTATATAAAGAAGATTGTAAAAATGAAATTGCCAAATTGGAGATAAAAAGAAAACGACTTGAAAAAGAAGTTGAGATAGAGAATAATAAAAGAATAAAGGAAGTAATACAAGCCAGTCAGCAGCAGGGAAAGATGGTAAGCCTGGTACCCGAATCTGCTCCTAAAGCAATTATAAAATTGCGCCCATTAGTAGAAGGAGATGAAGGAAATACTTCTTTTGTTTTTGAAAATGATATGCAGAAGATGGCAAAAATTTACAAAAAAGTAGCAGATAAAGAAGATATATTAAATGCACAACAAAAAGCGCTTGATGAAAAATATGAAGACCAGATAGGTGAAGGAAGAGCAAATCCCTTTGAAGCGATATGCAAAGATGAAAATGCTATCCGTAATGAATTTCTGGAAGTAAACCACGATTTAGAAGTAGCCTTCAAAGCCTACCAGCAATCAGCTTATCGCAGAATGAGCAACCTGATTTACTATTGCCAATATACGCAATGGCCAGAGCAATTTGAGCTTTCAAAAGTGTGGGCACAAATAGCCTGGCTGCATATGCTGGGCGATCAAAAAGTGGTATTTAGGGATAAGAGCAATTGGTGTAAAGAACCAAAAGCAAAAGACAAACCTTCACCAACGGATAGCCTTCAGCAGTTTGATGATGTGGCCTGTAAATATATAAGTACCATGGACCTTGTTGGTGGTGAGATTATATCGCAATGCAGCCGCATAATTGTAAAACTGCATGTAATACCTGGCGTGGAACTTAATTTTAAACATGATATAGAAGCGCATCGCATTATCAGCGGATCGCTGATGGTAGGCGTTAGTAAAAGCATTGGTATCTCCAAAGGACCTATTGGTGCAGAAATTGAAGGAACGGCTGCTGTTGGGGTAGAGTTTGGTGATAGTGGTGTGACAGATTTTGTTGGCGTTGTTGGAGTAAATGTAAATGTAGCCGGGCAAACAGTTATTGGTGTGGAGGGGAAGGCAGGTGTAAACGGAGGCCCATCTGTAAGCGGAAAAGGCTTGTTGCAGGGAAGATAAAATGAAGGTTAAACTTGGTCTAACATGAAAAATAAAAATTGCCTGTTTACGCTGATGCTCTTTTTGTCAGTTCAATTAAACGCACAAGATTGCACGGTTGCATCACTGCTACAAAAACCGGGCACCTGGAAAGCAGGGACAGCCGGTGTTGTTAAAAATGTAATTACCGCTGACCTGGTAAAGGAAAAAGCCTTGCTGGCTGCGGTGCATAAAATGATTAGCTCAAACTATAGCCCCATGGGTTGCCAGGTATCGTACAGCAATGTATTTGGTAAATACCCCGGCCAGGGGCAACTATTTATTGCAGATCCTTATCATTACGCAATGTATATACTCCGTTATGTGTGCGATAAAAGAAGTGCAGATAAATCAAAATATTATACAGATGTTTCTACACCAACAACTGTAAATATTACCGCCAATGTAATTTTTTCTTTAGATAATTTATATGCGGCAAATATGCCTGCGGATGACTTTAGGGGGTATTTAAAATTAAAACAAAGACCACAGCAAAAAGACGGTGCCTGGTTTATGGGTGAAGAAGTTGTAGGCGATTACGGCACTGCCAGTGAAATTAAAGAATACCGCTGGCTCATTACGTACAATGATACGCTTCCATTTTATTATGTAAGCCGCAAAGAATATTTGCTGATTCAAAAGAAAAGATTAGAAAAGGCATTGATAGATAACCCCGGAGAAAAGGAATACCATCAAAGATATCTCGGTAATATTAGTGAGTACTTAAAAAAGGCTGAATCTGAACTGAACAAGCCAGCGGTTTGTATGTGGAATGAGGAAGAAAGATTTGAAAATTTTGTTGAAGAAGGAAGCCGTGGTTCTTTCATTGCTGTAAAACCCAACCTGGATTATTACAGAAAGAAATTACCCAAATCATCTCCCCAGTTTTTCTCTGTTGTATACAAAATATCAGGTGCTGATGTGGCATTTGAACAAAATATGGCTGCCATAAAAAAAGCTGTTGATTTTTCAGCATTGAAAAGTATGCTGGGTAAATAAGATTTGAATTAAAATTTATAGTATGAAAAAAATAATCCTGATGCTGTTGTGGGCAGTTGCTGCTACAACATCCTTTACACAAAACATCCCCACACAATCTATTGAAGACAGTGTACTGGGCTGGATGAAAGTGTACAATTTTAAAGGCGTAAAGGAAGGTGTAAAGGTGGATGATAAAATTTATTCTGCCGCACAGATATCCATCTGCGATTCATTTGCCAATTGGATACAAGCGAGCTATATTCCCAAAGGCGGATTGGGCGATGTGAAAAAAGCAGTGTCAGCAAAATTAAGTTTATACACTCAGGACGATGCCGCACTACCGCAAACTTATCGTGCCTACTCCAAAACATATTTCGAACTGAAGTATAACAGTAACCATAAAATGGAACCGCTGACCAACAGCCATGAACAGTGGAGTATAACGGCAAATGGGGTTATCGGTATTGCTGCCATTGGTATCAATACGCCTTCTCAATATTATTTTACACTACCCTCTTTTGAAGAGCTGGGATATGGCAAAGAGTTGCCATTATTGTACGAACTCGGTACACATCCCAATACAAAAAAATATTTTACTTATTTCAGAAGAAATTCAGCGATTGGCAATGAAAAAACGGTACTGCTTTGCAAAAACAATCAATTACCGTTTATTAAAATAACCAAAGGCGAGTGGCTGCAGGTTATGGAAGCTGCTGTTGCAAGGGCGTATGAAAAAGAAAAGAAAAAAATAACTGACGACTACAAATCCTATCCCAATCCCCAGAAACAAATAGACTATTTTATGCGCTATTTAAACGAGAAAAATGAAAAGCGATTAACCTGTTTAAAAAACAATAAAGAAAAATATAAAAACCGTTTACAGGAAACAGCTTCCATCTTTACCGATCAGCCGGGTGTGCTGCTGGAAAACTATGCAGATATTTTTGAAGGCAATGGCGGAAGCAGCATAAGTTTACCCGTTTATAAAATTGACCCGGTATTGGCAGCTAAATGCAAAACCGATCAGCCGCAATGGATTCGCATCACCTGGCATGGCGATATTAATAACCCGGTAGGCAAGCACCAGCACGAATCTATCATCAACAATTTTAATTTTGAGTATGTCTATAATTTTTTCTTTGATCCGGCAAAAGTAAAAGGCCAGCCTTACCGGCCATTGCACAATCCTTCGCAAAAAGAAGTCATCATTGAAAAAGCCGCCTCCCGGGAATCTGTACAAAATGCTGCAGATAAAAACGTGTTTTACTATGAGGATTTCTCTACCATACCCGCTGATAAAACACCTGCAAGCTGGAAAAGCAATCTTAATTACTATGGTAAAAAAAGCAGCATAAAAATGCTGGATGATGAAAAAGGGAGCTGGCTTGAGTTAAGAGGAAATACCATTACAGCCAATAATATTCCTAAGCCATTACCACAAAATTTTACATTGAGTTATGATGTGGCAGTGCCGCAAAACTTTACCTGGGGAGGCAAATCATTGGAGCTGATCTTATCTAAACAAAAAGCAGATCAATCAAATGACGCTGCTATCAGTTTTTTTATGCGGCCCAGTTTTGATAGCAGGGATGGCTATGCAAGAATAGAAACAACGTTGCCGGAAGGCTATATAAAAAACGGCGTTTTTGATGCGCCGGGTTTTGGAAACAATAAAAAGATAAACCGGGTGAGTGTTAGCATAAAAAAAAGTGGGGGCGATTTAGTAATTGAAATCAATGGTAAAAAAGTGGCCAGTTATCCAAATGGCGTTCCGCCAGGCTTGCAGTTTAATTACATATCATTCAAACATATCAGCAGCAATGAGGAAACAGAAAAATATTTTATCAGTAATATTAAAATTACCAAAGAGTAAACTGATTTATGAATAAACTAATCATTACATTTTTTATCACTTGTATTATATCGGATTCCTTATTTGCCCAACTCTCCTCCGAGCAACGCATACAAGACAGTGTAATTGGCTGGTGGGATAATAATCAATATGACAAGTATATAAAACCTGGCACTGACCCTGTTCAAAAAAAACGGGTAGATATTACCAACCAGTTTGCAGCGTGGATGAAAAAAAGTTATACCCCCGTTGCTGGCATTGGTACGGTTACCCGAATCAATAACAAAACTTCCTTTGGGGTTAAGTTTTTGGTATGGAATGTAAGTCATGATAAAATGTGGACAGATGCAAACGGACATTTTAAACCGATTTCGGAAGAAAACACTCCCTTTGGTATGTGGTGCAATACAATTCCCGGAAGCTATCCTGTTCCATTCTTAAACAATAGTGGCGATTATTATTTTACCTGGCCAACAGATGGCTATGGATCAACAGGAAAAGATCTGAAAGAACTTGACCTTAAAAAATATCCTGGCATCTCTAAATATATTTCCCGGAGCTGTGAATCGCAGATCGTATTGTTGGCCCCAAATAACAGATTGCCCATTGTGGAAGTAACCAAGGGAGAGTATTTAAATAATGCCCTGGCTGGAATTGACATGGCATTACAAAAGAAAAAAGAGGAGATACTGGATCAAAACAGGGGCGATGATAAATCTACTGTAGACAGAAGAGAAAGTTTTTATGCCTACCAGGAAAAAGAATTTGACCGCTACAAAAATGGAATAAAGAAATGGTTAAACCTGTATAAAGACAGGCTGAATGAACCTGCACTGGTAAGGCATTTACAACCCACGATCAATTCAGATTTTTATGGTGATATTGATCCATTTCAAAAAGACATTACAGGTAGCGTGTTCCCCGTATTTAAAATACCGAAAGATATCATGGATAAATGCAAAACCGAACAACCACAGTGGATTGCCGTTTGGTTTTATCATCAAACAAAAGAAAAAGGCAATCAACTGTATGAGCTGTACCGCTCCATGACAGAAAATATAAATTACGATTATATCTATAATTATTTTTTTAACCCGCAAAAAGTAAAAGGCATAGCCTATACAGCTGCCAATGAACCGGAACTGAAAGCGAGGCTGGATGATTACCGGAAAAAAAATGTGGCGACAATCAGCCCCGTATCAAAGCCTTTTGCACAGCAAGGCAACGCTTATTTTTTTGAAGACTTTTCATCAAACAACGAGGGAAGTGAGCCAGCTAACTGGTTTTTTAAAAGATATGGAAAACATCCTTTGGTAACAACCATTAAAAACCAAAACGGCAAATGGCTGCAGTTGGGTTATAATGTGCCGGTATCTCCTTCCTTCTTAAAAAAACCCATGCCCGAAAATTTTACAATAGAATATGACCTGGCTACTGACGGTAATTTTAAAGGTCGCACCGGAGGCGCTGCAAGATTGATTTTAAACACCCGCAATCAAACAGCAGATGGCACTGAAGTGTTAGGTGGCGAAGGCACAAGATTAGCTATTGAAATTGCAGCGGGTAACGAAGCCGATTACGATAACAATAATTACAGGGGTATTTTAACCGCAAAAATAAACAGCACGCCATCTACGAATAAACAAAATAATTCGGAAGGTATTTCTTATGAATATCCATTACGAGAGTTCACTAATACAAAAACAAATATTCATGTAACGGTAAAAGTAAAATCAGGTATAGTAGCTGTTTTTATAAACAATAAGCAGGTGGCGGTTTCAAACGATTTTAAAATGAGTTATGGCGGCAATTGCATTAGCTGTGGTTTACCCACGGGTATAAAATTTAATTTTATTAGCTGGGAAAACTCTACCAATGATGCAGACAATGTGAAAGTGTATATGGGTAATGTGAAGATTTCAAAAGATTAATATCCAGTTTTTACAGGATAGAATACCAGCAATAGTTTATTAAGCTTTAATTAGAAATAGGAATGAATATTTTAAGCATTATTTATTACCCAATTCTCAGCAGCTCTGGAAAATATATTTTTTTGCCAATAACCAGTGACATTGAAAATATTAAAAATTAAAATCTAACTATGAAAATATATTTTTCATTGATCCTATTGCTGACAATAAGTGGCTTACCTGTTTTAGCTCAACAAAAAAACCCAAAAACGCAGGCAGAATTAGGGGCAAGAATGAAAGCTGCGCAAAAGGATATGGACAAACTGAGTCCGGAGCAAAAAAAAATGATGGAGCAAATGGGTATTCCCACATCTGCTAACCCGCAACTGCCAGCAGTTAGTAACAAAGCTTTTGCAGATGCAGTTGGCGGGCCAGTAGTTCCTGAAAAAAATCCAAACAAAATTGCCGCTATTAGTAAATCAGCCTTAAACGGAGCAAGCTTACCGTCCTTTCTTTCATCTACCCACAACTTTGTTCTTACAAAATTGAGACCTGCAACAAAAACAGCAAGCGAAAAAATTTACAATCAATTAAAGGCGGATGGAAAGAGTCCGTTTGTAATAGGCAATTCTGCCGCAGGGCTATGGTTAATAGGGCGAATAGAACCTGCTCTTTACATAATGGGTAAAGCCTGTGAGCAGGATGCAAGCAACACAGACAACCTGAGTAATTACGCTTCGATGCTTACAATGTGTGGCGCAGAACAATTGGCTATTCCAATCTTAAATATGCTGAATGCTCAATTTCCAAAAAATACTACCCTCCTCAATAATCTTGGCCAGGCATGGTTTGGAGTGGGCGAAACAACAAAGGCCGAAAAGTATTTTGATAGTGTCATTTTAATTTATGCCTATCATCCACAGGCCAATTTTACAAAATCTTTTATTGAAGAAAGTAAAGGACATAAAACAGAAGCCATCACTTATGTAAAAAAATCAATCAAATATTATTACAGTATCGAAAAACACAATCGGCTTCGTAAATTGGGGTATAAGTTAACTGCCTCCGATATATCTTTCCATCGCCCATTTAAACCCAACTCAGATCCACTTGGTTTACATAATTTCAAAACACCGCCTTTTCCTAAATCGGCTGATGAACTGGTTGCATTTTCTGAAGACTGGAAAATATTCAACGCCGAACTTTCTCAAAAAGCTGAACAATTACAACAACAACGTAACTCCAGCAATACATCCAAGATTACAGAATTTAATAAAAATGCTGAAAATTATTTAAACAATAAACCAAGCGAAGCAGTGGATCCCAAAAAACCTTTATATTATCCGATAGGTAAACTTATGCTGGAGGCAATGGATAAAGAGGGCGGCACATCTTTCCAAAATAAATCAGCACAGGAAGCGCTAAAAAAATATATTCAAACTGATTTAAAAACACTTAAAACGGAGTATGGTGCCGGAGTAAAAATAATAGATGCCTTGGATGAAAAACATGCCAAAGAATGTAAAATTCCTGGTGGTTGTGAAATAGATGGCTTTTGCATACAACGCAAAGAATTACTTACAAAATACCTGCAAAAAATTTCACCGCGGTTCGAAGAATTGTATCTGGCATATTTAAAAGCGGCAAGTTTAAAGTTGAATGAAGAAATTTATTGGAAACAATTTTGTGAAGCCCCCGCTCAATTTGCAATTACACAACTATCCTATAAACAGCAATGGCTTTCAATCCTTACCCCCGCTTTTGCTTTTGATTTATCAGACAAAGATCCATTTAATGGTTTTAAATGCATTGAAATAACTGAAGCTAAAAACAACGCCGGAAAATTTCCAGATTTTAATACACAGCTATGTAAATTTCATACAGAATTGAATTTTATCATATTTAAAAGGAAACTCGATTGCAGTACTATGACCACAGAAATAAATCTGAAGGTTGTAGAATTTAATATGAAGCAAGATGATGACAAAGATGATTTTATCGAATCCTTTATTGGTTGCACTATAAAATTAGAAGCAGATGTGCCATTAGCAGGAGTAAAGGCTGGTCCTTTAGAAATTGGGACATTTATTGTAGGAAATGCCAAAATAGAAATAGACCGGGAAGGCATTAAAAATACAGATATTAAAGTGGGTGTTAAAGCGGGTACTAAAGTAGAAATTAACGGAGTTGAAATTGACGCTGCTGTTGTTTCAGGAATTGAATTTGAAAATGACCGTTCGGGAACTACTGATGTTAGTATTTACGGAGAAGCCGGGGTTGAAGCCTCAGCGTTAGGTACAAAACTAGAAGCTGGCGCAGAATGGAAAACAAGTATCGTAACTGGCAACGTGACTATCAAAGGAAAAGGAATTTTAGAATAAATACTTTGAAACAACTGAAGCAAAAAATAAATACAATAATCATTAACAGCCTACACATGAAATCATTCTTTAACTACTTACTAATTGGGTGCATTGGTTTTCAATTTTTAACTGAAACGGTCAATGCTCAGTCTTGCATAAACGATAACGATTTAAGGGAAATATCTGGCAGCTTGTTAGATCATACAAAAACGCCCATGGGTGGAGGTTACCTTCCGGCTGCAGAAAAAAAAATTGCATGGAATGTACTGACAGCAGTAGAAAATATCTGCAAAAAAAACTTTGTTATAAAAGGTGGCGAAGCAAAAGGGGTATTTGCCGATAATGAAAAAGAATATTTTGAACTCTTTTATCACAGCGCTTATCAATATCAAATAGGTTTCTACCAACACCTTTGTGTAAACAACAAAAAAATAACTTCTGATGAATATGGAGCTGATTTTACAATAAAAGCCAATGCAGCATTTAAAGAAACAATCCATTCTCCTGAACGCTACGGTGCAGGATTTTATGCCAACAATTCAAAAAATGATCCTCCCTACATTTCATTATTTAGGTTTATAAAATTAAGCCAGGCTAGTGCTGTGATTATTAATGCAGGAAATGGATACATTGACAACCACCAGGGAAATGAATATGCCGATCACACGGACGTTTACAGAAACTGGTACATTACCCCACCCGGTACAAAACTATTAACAGTAGTAAACAGAAAAGAATTTTTAGAAAGCTTACTTGAGTTTTATGATCGTGAAAAAATAATTTTTTCAGGAGAAAATGAGCGGAAATTAACCGAAGCTAAAAAATACATGCTGGTTTATGAAAAGAACGGCAACACCGCCATGTATCAATCGCATGCTGAAAACAAGCGAAAAGCGGAACAGGAAATTGCTAAAACAACAGCAGTGTATAAAAGCAAAAAAGAGAAAGTCGAACTATTGCTAAAGAATAATGCTGCAGCATGGCTGAATGAAATAGCGGTAATAGATCCCAAAGTAAATTACTGTGATAATACTTTTTCCGACATTCAACCACAGTGCTTCAACTTTACTGGTTTTTATAATTCGCCCGATGGACTTGCAATTTATAAATGGAACTCCACTGTGGTAAAACAATATTTGGCCAACCCCGCAAAGCCGCTTTTTTTTAAAGTAAGTTTCCGGTACAAGGCAGGAGAAAAATTCTCAAAAGGAATTCAGGATGGGTTTGTTAAAAATTTTGATTTTGAAGCGTTGCGTAAACTTTTGTAAAATTTATAGCTGTAATACGCTTTGTATACACACAGGATCGTTCATTCGGGCAACATCGCATAGTTTATCAGCAGTACTAATATTTCACAAACCTTGTTAAATAGAAAAGTTTTCGGTGTAAGCTTCAATTTAAAAAACGATTTTCAACATGAATGATTTCAAATAAAACCTCTTACTATGACAAAAACAATTTCACTGATTGCGTTGATGCTGATTTCAATTGGGTCATACGCACAACCAACGAATGACAATCCTTGCACTGGCATTACAATGCCCGTAATAGAAAGTGCTGACCCATGCACACCACAACAATATAATATCAGTGGCGCTACTTACCAAAACCTGGTAGTGCCCAATGCCTGTGGCAATACCAACCCGGATGTTTGGTACACATTTACCCCAACCCGAAATCAAATTTACATTACTATTGCAGGTTCTGTGCAAATGCAGTTGTACACGGCCACTTCCTGCAATGGAACTTTTTCGCAAAACACAACATTGAATTGTTTTAACGGAGGCCAGATCTCATTTGGTATTGACCCAGGCATTCTATACTACCTGCGTATTTCAAATACGGCAAACAATGCCAACTTTTCATTTTCGGCATGCATTACCAGCCGGTATCCTGCGGCCAATCAACGGGTGGGAATCAACACCAGCAGTCCCCAATACAATTTTGATGTAAGAGGCAGGGCTTTTTTTGGTGACAGTACAGAATTCCTCCGATCTGCAAAATTTTATAGTGGGGTAGAAATTAACAATGCCATTAAGCTAAGCCTGCCCTATGCAGCCGATAATAAAGTGCTGGCAAGCGATGCAACCGGTAATGCCAGTTGGAAAGACTTGAATACGATACCCGGCCAATGGACAACTTCCGGAAATAATATTAATAATTTCAATACAGGCAATGTAGGTATTGGAACCACCAATCCTTTAGCCCGCCTCCATGTTGCAGATAGCAATGTTGTTTTTACCGGGCCGGTTTCTTTATCTAACGCTACAAGCTATTCCCCACCTGCACAAGGCGCAGGCAGCCGCATGATGTGGTATCCTGAAAAAGCTGCTTTCAGGGTTGGGATTGTGACTGGTTTACAATGGAATAAAGACAATATTGGCAAATATTCCTTCGCAACAGGATATAGTACCCAGGCCAATGGAGATGGAGCATTTGCGTCGGGTATTGGTACTAATGCTTCCGGTGCTAACTCAACAGCAATTGGCAGTGGCACAAATGCGTCAGGATATCTTTCATTTGCAATGGGCGATTTTACTACCGCATTAGGAGATGTTTCAACAGCAATGGGAAGTAATTCAATTGCTTCTGGAATTATTTCAACAGCAATGGGTAACTCAACAATCGCTTCCGGAGATTACTCAACCGCAATGGGTACAGGCACAATAGCAAAATCTATTCATTCATTGGTGATAGGAAAATACAATAACATCACAGCTACAAACCGGTTTTTCGAAATAGGCAATGGTACATCAGATGCTGCAAGGGCTAATGCTATGACTGTTTTGTCGAGCGGTAATGTGGGTATAGGTAATACCAATCCTACTAAAATACTGGAAGTAGCAGGGCCTGCCAGTTCAATACCTGTTACACTTGTGATAGGTAACAAAGGTGGCTTTGGTCCGGCTGCCCTTGAACTGGTAAGCGACTACGGAACCAACAGTCAATGGCGCCCCGGCTATATCAGAAGCAATGATGCTGGCGGCTTTACCGGCTCCCTGGAGTTTTATACCAATGGCACCGGATCAACAAATTTGTATGGCAATGTAAAAGGATTTCAAATAATGAATGGCATGGCCTTTACCGCAACCGGAACATTAGGCTCATTCAGTGATGCCCGGTTGAAAAATAACATCACCGTATTTACAGATGGATTAAATGTGATTAATAAAATAAATCCCGTTCAATTCTATTACAATCCAGATGCACCCTTTAAAACAGATCAGCAACAAACCGGCATTATTGCGCAGGAGCTGGAAAAAGTAGCTCCTTACATGGTGGATAAAAATAAACAAAATGGCTACGATGATTTGCGTTCTGTAAACAACCAGGCTTATACTTTTTTATTGATCAATGCAGTGAAAGAATTAGCAAAACAAAATGCCGATTTGCAAAAAAGAATTGAGGAGTTGGAAAGGAAATTATCAAAATAAAAAGCAGGCAAAAAGCACCCAAAAGTTATATCATTCATCATGAAAAAATCAAGGCGTACAATGTGGTCATCCGGGTAATCTGAGATCTGTATATTGCTTAGGTTGATTTGAGCAAAACCCTGTTGAAAAATTAAATGAAATCCAATACAAGCAAATGCTACAGCGAAATGATTATTTCGATATTACTAAAATTGAACTGGCTGAAGAAGGCACTTTTTTTAAGCGCCGATGTATATAAAGCCACAGTCAATTCAGTTTTTCTAAAAACTAATATCAGCCACGTGGCCAATATTACCAATATTATTGCGAGAGAGTTAAACACAAAATAGTATTTCTCATTTTTAAATTTGAAAGATTGCGTTAATTCGATAAAAAAACAACTGAAAAATCATGCTTTTACTGGATAAAAAATAACTATCCTACCATCTGCATTTAATCATCGAAAGATTTTTAAAATTATTCATTCGATCATTTACAAAAAATAAACCATTGAACCTTCTTCTTTGCTGCACTCCATACCGGAAAAGCAAGCAGATGCTTCAAATCATGTATACTATAAGTAATCTTAAATAAAAAGACTTGAACTTACCTGATTGGCTGAAATCAGCAATATTTCATCTGAGCAGTAAAGTAAACCCGTTAGAAGTTACTGCCGGATGTACTTCTGGCGTTGATGTGAAAGGCGCTGCTGCACCCCTATTCAACTTTAATTAAAAATCCTACTTTTCAGGGATGGTATCAAATTGTATAACACTTCATCTTTATTCTGTAAAAGAAAAGATTTATTTTATCAACAATAACAATCATTTAATATGAAAAAGAATTTAGTGTTTACAGTAAAATCAATTACCCTTTTTGCAGTAATGATGCTTCAGTTACTTTGTGCAACTGCACAAAAAGATGGATCATCCCCTGTAACATTGGAAATGATTAATAAAATAAACAATATTGTAAAACCATTGAAAGAACAAACTGATATATTATTAAAAGAGGATGCCACAGGCTCTTTCAAAAACTACCAGGAAGAAATAAAAAAAATGGGTTCATTAAAAAATAATTCGGAAAAAAGTGTAATGGCAGCAAAAATCAGAAACAAGTACACTGCCTTTTTTAAAAATATCTGGTATAGCATTAAAGTTGATGAAAAAGCTTACCAGCAACAGATACGTGAGGTATTTCCCGCTAATTTAGCTGAAAGAATTACATTTCTACCTTTCCTTAATTTTACTATCAATACCTCCACTTCAACCAAGACTGCTCCCCCACCGGCACCGGCTCCATTACCCGAAAATAAATGTGTGGATGTTTGCAGTATTGCTGCCGGAGAAATAAACGGCACGGCCGCTCTGATAGCTGGTGGGGCCGGCTCTTACGGCAATTGCTTTTTAAAAGCCAATGGCTGGGGTGCCGCAGCAGGTGGAAACAACCTCCTCGGTATTTTAAGAAACAACATCAGTATACCAGGTACATTTCCAAGTGACACAAGAAAACTGAGGGTAAAGAAAAGTTATGAGTTAAGGCAGGAAGCCACTTCTTTTGCTGTACTTGGTTTTGGATATGCAGAAACACGGATGCAAACTTTTCAGTCCAATGATTACATGTTTGTAATGTCTCCGGTAATTTTTGGGGCGAATAAAACCTTAACCAAAACAGTAAATGAAGAATATGTGTTAGAAAAAACACAGGTAAGTAAATCCATTTTTAAAGCTTATGCAGGTACCATGGCCTATTTAATAAGCGGCAACTGGTGTTTTTCAGAAAGCAATAATATCCGGTGGAGTATCTGTGAAGAAAAATAAACAAATGCGAATACACATTTTTATGAACGCATTTATTTTAATACTGGTATTACCGGGTAGATTAATGGCAATTGTCCAAAATCAATAACCCAACAAAATTCAGGAAATGAAAAAAATAATTCTGTTGACGGCATGTTTGAATGTGATTACACTCTTTGCACAACAAAACGACAAAGGGAAAGTGAACATCTACCTGCATTCGCTTATTTGTGATAAAGAAACAACAGATGATCTGTTTGATGGTGACGGCAAGGGCGATGAAATTTTTATAACTGTTTTTTATTCAGTAGCCAGCAGCAACGGCACCACTAAATACATCAATAAATTTACAACCAGCATTTATGGCGACAACAGAAATTGGCCGGCCAGAATAAAGAGAGGTTCCGCCGGCAACACCGGAGGCATTAAAGCAAAAGATGTACTTTATCTCCATCCTCAAACAGAAGACCGCATGCTCATCGGAGATGAACGTTTTAAAGGATTAAAAGTAATTGAAGCCAACCTTGATGCAGGCGACATTCTTACCATTATTCCGGTATTGTATGAATGGGATAATAATAATGTCAATACTCAAAACGCTTTCGAATCATATTTGTGGAATGCTTTTAACAATGTAAATATCCGCATGGCTGGATTTACTCAACGCTTCAATATTAATAGTGCGAGCAGGCAGTTTAGTGATGCCGGCAGCAACAGCATCAACATGGCAGGCATCTCTCAAATACTGCAGGGTGTGAATGGTGTGTCGGGTAATCGTCCGATTGGAATGGCACAGAATGGAAGTTATAACCCGCAGGTATTTGTATTCAATGCCCCCATTCTTGAAAACTGGATGACAATGATGCAACCCTATACAAGGGAAGCATGGTACAATCTGCCTGTATATTATGATGAACCCCTTTTAGGGAATAACAGGGATCATGGAAAATACAGCTTAATGATTAATCCTGAATTTATAAAATCGGCTCCGGCACCTGCCTCGCCTGTAGCCGCAGTTAACAGCAATTTATCTTCTATTCGCAAAACAGATAAAACGGTTCAAGTAAATAACCAGATAAAAAATCCCTCGTTAGCAATCGTGGGCAGCCAGCCCATTGTGGGTGTGTGGGCAGGTACGCAAACCAATGATTATGGCATGTACCCCCAGGCCGTTTCATTTGAGTTGACCGCTAATAAAGAATTCATTATTGCAAATAGTAAAACGGGCGTTGTAGCGGCAAAAGGCACGTATAGTTTTAACAACAACATTTTAACTGGCAGTTATAAGCAATTCAGCAGTAGTGAAACTTATTCATTTACAGGAACGTTTGATAGTAATTTACAAAAACTAACCTGCACTTTAGGCACAGGTACTGCCACTACCGGCCAGGGAAAATTGGTCATGAGCAAACAATAAATGCTGTTTTTACAGGCTTGTTGAACTGTTTAAAACTGTTCAGCTTTATGTGTCAATTGAGCGATAATACTAAACCCATCATCAAAATGGCAAATTGATTTTTCTCTGCATACCATATAAACAAACGGGCTATGTGATATAAAATAAATACAGGATTTTAACTTAAAAGTTAATTTATATACTAATGAAAAAACTGATCACACTGCTTTTTCTGTTCTATACATCAACCTCGTTTGCTCAAAAGCAAACTTTTGATTTGATCACTTATAATCTGCCGTCAACCTGGAAGAAAGAAATTAATGAAACCAGCACCAGTTATACGTTTACCGAGAAGCAGAAAAACAGCTGGTGCCGTATTTTCATTGTAAAAAGCACCTTAAGTAAAGGAAGCATAGAAGCCGATTTTGAAAACGAGTGGCAGGAGTTAATAGTAAAAAATTACAACCCGACTGACACGCCTCAAATAAATGAAATACATGAATCCGATGGTTGGAAAATAAAATCGGGTGCTGTTAATTTTATTTTTAATAAAAGTGATGCAATGGCCATGCTATCTACCATGAGTGGTTTCGAAAGATGTGTAAGCATAGTTGCCATTACCAATAGTAAGGACTATTTGCCCCAAATACAAAGTCTTTTAGCATCTGTTCAATTAAAAAAACCGGATATAAATCCACAACAGCTACCTATTACTTCTAATGGCTCAATAGTTGGCACCTGGACAAAGGTAGCAAGCGATCAAAGTGCCTATATGGTAAATAATGGCGTTGCTGGCTATATCATGCGCCAATACATTTTTAACAAGAATGGCACTTACTTACATTTTATTAAAACATTTTCTAATTTTTCTGATCTTCTTTTGACAAAAGAAAGCGGAACTTATCAGGTCAGTGGAAAGAATATCATTATTACTCCTCAAAAAGCTGTGATTGAAAAATGGAGTAAAAAAAATAATTCTGGTGATAAATGGGGCAGTCGCAAGTCATCGCAAAATGCAACCCTGGAAAAAACAACTTATCAGTTCACCATTGAATACAATACTTATATAAAAGAAACACAATTAATATTACAGGGAGGCTTAGCAACCAAAAGAGATGGACATTTCGATCAGGACAATAAATGGTACTATAAGCTTCCTAAACACGATTACGATTTTATTAAATTACCTGTAGAATAAACAAATTGAAATGATGATGAAAAAATTATTACAGTCTTTTCTACCGGATGTTGCTGCATCAACAATCTTCAATCGTTTAAAATTAACAACAGCTACTACCATAACAATGCTGCTGGTTTTTTCTGCAGAGGCACAAAAGAAAGTAACTCCCGTAACGCAATCAACCCTTACAAGTATTGCATTACCTGCAGGCAGTAAACAAGACAGCAGGATGTTAACTGTAGCCGGGGCAAAGATGCTATTGGAAATGGAAAGTAAGAAAGCCAACATCATATTATCATCACCGGAAGTGCTGATGTTGCCACCCGTTACTGCCGGTGGGTTTAATGCAGATTCATTGCTAAAAAATCTTTCTGATCAGGGATGGGCTGTTTCAGTTATCGAAGGAGATAAAAAGTATGCCTGGCTGCAAAAAGACAACCGCAATCTTATCATGTATTTCTCAATGGATGCAAAACAGACCGGGCTGTATTTTGCTGAAGCTGCTTCTGCTCCTGTTCAGAACGGACAGGGAAACACTACCGGCACAATTCAAACAGAACCCACAGAAATAAATAAAACGCAGCAAACAACAAATACAACTGTTCAAACTGTCCAGACGGAAGTTGTGCAACAGCCAACACCGCCAGTTACAAATTCCGGATTCGCATTTACCAAAACCAATTTTGATGATGGATGGACTAGCACTGTACAGGAAAATTGGGTAGAAGTAACAAAAGGAACTACAAAGGTTTTAATTCACTATTCAAACAAAAAGGCAGATGCCTACAATTCTGTATTGATGGATGGATTAAAAAATGCATGGAATGTTCTGGTAGCGCCAAGATATAGCAATGCATCCAATATGGAATTTAAACCCGTTACCGGCTGGCAATCTATTGAATTTGCTGAGGCAGATATGACAGATAATAATTCCCGGAAAAAAGTACATGTTGTATTTTTTAAAATGAATTACTCAAATGGAAGTGGAAAATATTTAGAGTTTATCACTCCTGATAAGAATTCATTTGAACGGGAGTTCGGTGCCTACCATGAAACTTCCTATGGATGGGAAAAACCAGCCGCTATGCAGTACCGGAATAAATTTTCTGTGGCAGCAAATGATCTGATTGGTAAATGGAGCACCACAGATTATGCATCAGTAAGTTATTATTATGTAAATACCGGTGGGCTGGCAAGTACAAGCACTACTTCAACCGCTGATGAATTTATTTTTTCAGCCGGTAACATTTATCAGAGCCAACATTCAGGCGCTTCTGGCGAAGTGGGTAATATAAAATTTTCAAACCAGGAATACAAAGGCAAATCCACCGTAACCAATTGGGATATTACTTTAACCAACCGGTTCCAGGGTGCTACAGAAAAATATGATTGTTACTTTGAAGCCATTAAAGGCGGGCGGTTTTTATTAATGACCGACCGGCTGGGAACTACACATGCGTTGGTAAAAAAATAAAGTTGAATGAATGGCAACAATTGCTTTGCATGATTTTTAATTACTGTAGTTGCTAATATAGCCGTTCGCAAATTTATTTACAGACAGGTGTTTAGCAGTTATGTTGCCTGGCTTTTTGCTAATTACGTTCAGCATAAAAATAATGGTTGAAGAAATTAAATATTTTACAAATGAAAAATATATTTCCGGTACTGCTAATGTTGTTTGCGCATACAGCCTATGCGCAGGATTGCATTACACAGGCTGCAAACAAGCCTTCAACATCAGTTCGATTTCAAGATGTAACTGATAAGCCTGGCGATGGTTCAAAAGTGATCATCAATCTTTCTAAAATAAATCCCAATTTAAACAAGGCTGAAAGTTGGGTGAAAGGCATTTTGAAAAATTTTACAGGAGCTAAACTGGCATATTCCAACGATTATTTTTTTGACTACACATCTGGTTTTACCAAAGATTTTTATAACACAACCGGCATTAAAGGTTTCTATAGTGCTAAAATGAGATTTTATGCCTATTACTGTTATGACAATAACAATAAAATTTTTACCGAAGATGAAAGTGGATCTTTTGCAGCAGTCATTTTTAATAATGTTTTTGCCAGTTCGCTTTGTACAGATGTTGGCGTATTTATGATCAATGGAAAATATGCCTTTAAAATATTTGAAAAGAGCCGCACCGAAGGAAGAATAGATTTTTATGAACAGCTTGCAAAAAATAATGAGGAAGATAAATTCCCATCTAAGCATGATTTTATAATCATCCGCAACAGCGACCAACCTGTCTTTATTCCCATTACCCGAAAAGAATACCTGCTTCAATTACTTAAAAATATTGATGCCAACCGGGAAGCACAAATAGCTTTTGCAAAATCAACTTATGATCCTAAAAACGAAGCGGCAAATAAAGCTGAATTTGATGCTGCGCTAAAACGTATAGATAATTCAAAAACTTCTACGCCGGAGCAAATGGCTCCTTACCGGAAACGGTTTATAGAAACCTGGGAAACAGAGAAACAAAAATTTGATAAACAAATTACACGAATTGAAAAGGAAATAACAGGTGCTAAACAAGTGCTGCAGGAATACATGAACAAGCCAGCCGAATGGCAGAATCGAACCATCAAACAATTTTATTCGTATGACAATTATACTGAAAAAGGGCTTACAGACTATTTTAATAAACTGGATATATTTGAATACAGTATTAAAGAAGAATCAAGAACCCAAATAGTTTATATCAATCCCGCCTACTACAATAAATCCTTTACCGCAGATGTACCCCAGTTAATAATGGTTCATTTACCAAAGGGCAATTATCCGCACATGAGAAAAGTTTCCGACCTGGTAAAGCAATCTGGCGCATTGGCTCCGTTAGAAGCCATTTTAAACCCGGGCAAACAAACAGCCCCGGAAATACCAACCACTGTAACGTCCACTTATACCTTAACTTATTTACCTAAACTCAACCAGCTTACCCCATTAACAGTACCTACTGATATGAAACCTGCTCTAGTTCCTGTTACAGGTAACAATAACAATGCTGTTGCTGCTGCAAAAATCAACTTTAAAATTCCGCTGCTTTCACCAAAACTTAAACAGCTTCCCTCACTGCCATTTACTGCCGATGACTATAAAAAATATATGCAGAATTTATATACAAAAATTTCAGCTGCCATAAAACCAGAGGAAAAAAAGAAAGCGGATGATTATGTAAAAAATAAAAAACTAACGCAATCAAAAGACATCAGCAATGCCGCTTTTGCAGCCTGGTTACAAAACACTCCCAAAGCCAGTTTATATTTATACAGTAAGGCAGTTGCAGGAAATCCATCTGACGCATTGGCCGCAAATAATTTTTCTGCCTTTCTAATCATGGGAGGATTGCCGGAGAAATCTATTCCAATTTTAGAATACTGGAATCTACAGAAACCAGGCAAAGCAACTATCCTCTCAAATCTCGGCAATGCCTATTACCATTCAGGGGATATAACCAATGCTATGAAATACCTGTTGCAGACTGTACAGAAAGACAGTTTAAACCCAACTGCCAATAAAATACTTTGCATCATGTACCTGAAAAAAGGGGATGTAAAAAAAGCCGAAGAGCATGGAACCAGGGCTATAGCAACCTGCATGGATGAACAGGTGATTTCAATACTCCGCCAGTTAAATAATAAAATCAAACCCGGTGAAATCATGAGCCGTTTTCCGCCAATGCCACAAAAGGAATTCCCCATGTTGCAAAGGATCAAATTACCGGTCATGCCAACAAGTCTTGATGACATGGAGCAGTTTACCATAGAATTAAATGCCCTAAAAGAATCATTGAAAATGACAATAGCTGAGATTGAAGCGAAAACTCCGAAAGTAAATGATGATAAAATACAACAAAAGATTTTGATGGCAGGTCTCAAAAATGGTATATCCTCAATCCAGTTAAAGGCGCAATATATTATTATGGATGGAATGCAGACATACCAGTACGAACAAATAAAGGAATATGATGTATTCAAATATCATTTAAAAAAACTGAATATATCTTCCAATGCTAAATCAAAAGCCATACTCAAAAAGTATAATGACCAGCTAAGCAAACTGGAAGGTGGTGAAGCAGGAGATGAAGATAAAATTGCAGCATTAGAGCTGGCAAAATGTAAAGAACTAAATGCAGCAACACAAATGTACCTTGCTGGCTTATCACAATTGGTAAACCAATATGCGACACGGCAGGAATATGTTTCCCGTAAATTTTTCAGGGATTATGCCAACTGGGAACCGTATTGGATACCGGATAGTAGAAACTCTTTTCCAACCATTGAAAGAGAATATTTAAATGATGTATTACATATCCTCGATGAGTATGTTATTGTTGAAAAAATGAATTGCTCGGTGTTTGAACCATTACCTGCTAAAAAAGGCACACTTCAAAAATGGGAAGATGAGTATTGTGCAAATTTTAAAGGAAAGATAGCTTTTATAACAGGAGCAATTACCTGGACCTGCAATTCCTGGGGAATAGAAGGCGGAGAAGGCATAGTAGGCGAAGCTGAAGTAATTTATAATGATGATGGTTCTTTCAAAGAATTTATACTTGGTGGAGGTCTTGGTGAGTCTTTGAGTTTGGACGGGGGAATAGCAGGTGTGGAATTGGGTGCATCTATAAAAGAATTTATAAGAATAGGGCTTAACAGTGCTACCGGAAAATGGGAAGTAAAAGATTTTGGCTTAAAAACTGAACTGGCACTGGAAGGGAATATTGGGAATGTTGCCGGGGAAATAAAACTGGTAGAACTATCTGTTTCCGCAAATGCAGGACTCGAAACAGGCGGCTTAGCGGTTCCGTTATTCGACTTTAATTAAAACCTTGTTTTTATGGTAAAGTTTATGCCAATGACCTGTTACATTTTTACTTATCACAGTAGTAGTACATAATAAATTTACAATCATGAAAAAAACAATCCTGTTCTTAGCAAGCACATTTTTTTTAATGATAGCATCATGGGCACAGGTGCCGGCTCCCCTATCAATAAAAAGAGATTCAACTTTTAAAAAAAATATGTTGGAGAGAGTACCTATAAAACAAGCTCCTGCAACAAAAAACACTGCTCCAAATGTATATACACTTAATTCTGTAAAAGTGAGTATCCAAACAGGTAACGATAATAAAGAAAACGGCGCAAGTATGATTTTCTTTGTTAGGGAAAAAACCGGTGTTTGGGGGCAAGGTGCCGACCTGTTTCAGGGCGGATCTAAAAGTGAACTTAAAGTAAACAGCACTACTGAGCTTATACTTGATAAAGTGCCTGCTACTACAGCAGCATCTTATACTTTAGAAAATCTGCAGGCAAGGGGTTTATATTTTGCAGTGTATTATTCCCCCAATTTTTTAACCGATGCCTGGAAAATTGAAGCCATTACCATAACACTCGAATTTAAAGATCAGTATGGGAACCTGCATTCGTCTTTTGGTAATAGGGTAGTTCAATACAATATCAGCAATGGGCTTTTAACTAACAGTAAATGGTTGTTAAAAGCCACAGCCGATGGGGCATTTTTTATACCATCGCCTGTTACGATCGATAATAAATTTTAATATCAGGCAAAACAAAAAGCAGCAATAGTATTCCGGCAGCTTAAAAATGACTCTTACAGTGGCGACAGACAGCATCTGCTGCCCAATGCTGTGTAGATGTTGGGCTGCACTGAGTTCCTCAAAAAATCATGCTTTTAAGGGATGCCATTCATCGCCTGAATGATAAATATTTACATAATCATTTAAAACAACCTCTTTCAAATGAAAAAAATATTTATAGCGCTTGCCCTTTTGCTTGCTTCAACTATTGATTCATTTGCTCAAATAGAAACCTTCGATCTTACAACCTATATACCTCCGGCAAAACAGGTAGGATGGGTAAAAGAAGTAAAGGATAACTATACCAGCTATACTATCACCAACAATAAAAAAAAGACCTGGTGCCAGATCGCAATTTATAAAAGCACGAACAGCAACGGCAGTATAGAAAAAGATTTTGAAAGTGAATGGCAGCAGTTAGTGGTAACACCTTTTAAAATAACATATGCACCGCAAGTAAATGAAGTGAAGGAAGCAAACGGCTGGAAAGTTATAGCAGACTCTGGAAATTTTATTTTTAATAATCTTACTTCCTCAGCCATACTTACTACGATGACCGGTTATAATCGTTGTGTAAGTATTTTGGCCATCACTAATAGTGAGGATTATAAAGGGCCAATATATCGCTTTTTAAAATCAGTTGAATTAATAAAACCGCAAACTGTGTCTGCCGGACAGGAAGATCTTTCCTCTCAACAACCGTTAACAACAAATAACAATTCAGCCATCAATGGTTCATGGGGAAAGTCAAACAGTGTAAGCCAGCTGAATAACAGGTTTGGTTCATATAGTTATAATAAGCAACAATACATCTTTAATTCAAATGGAACCTATCGTTTTTCAGGTAAAAATTATAGTGAAAAGTATGATGAAACTTTACTGATAAAAGAAAGCGGCACTTATGTTATCAATGGAAATAACGTAACCATTAAGCCGCAAAGCAGTGTGATTGAAGCATGGAGTAAAAGTAATGGTGCCGACAATTATAATAAACTTAAAACGACGCAAAACAGAGCATTATAAAAGATAACTTATCAATTTTCTTTTATAGAAAAAAATCTTGTATTGCAAACAGAAAAAGAAACGGAGAGAGATGGCCGCTTCAGCAATGGAAATACCTATTCCTACGGACCTCCGGGTACATTTACACCCATAAAATTGCCAGGAGAATAAACACATTTAAATTGAAATAACATGAAAATAAAATTGCTTTCTCTATTACCGGGTGTTGCAGCAACAATGCTCAACCATTTAAAATTAACTACAATTACTACAGCCACAATGCTGCTGTTTTCTTCTGCGCAGGCGCAGAAGAAAGTATTACCTGTTACCCAATCAACCCTTACAGGAATTTCATTACCTGCCGGCAGTAAACAGGATGCCCGAATGTTGATGAAGGCATCCGGGAAAGCATTGTTGGAAATGGAAACAAAAAAATCAAATACAAGCATTACAAAAACGGAAATTTTGTATATACCCGCAAGTGCTGCAGGTGCGGATGCCGTTTCAATTGTGCAGCAGCTATCGGCAATGGGCTGGACAATCACTCCCGTAAAAACTGATGAAAAATATGCCTGGATGCAAAAGGAGAATCGCTACGTACTTATTTATTTTTCGCCGGATAAAAAAGATAACAACCTATACTTTGCGGAAGTAAATACGGCGCCAATGCTTGCAGGAAACGGAAACAATAATTCCGGCAATCAAATTGAAAATAACAGTAACCAACAAAATACACAACCAGTTGATCAACAACCAACGGTACAAAATACGAACACAGCAACTCCCAATCCTGCAAACAATCCATCAACAGCAATGCCTGCTGGCTTTGCTTTCACCACCACCAATTTTGATGACGACTGGAATGCGATTGAGCAATCCGATTGGGTAGAGGTAACCAAAGGCAATAATAAAGTGTTACTGCATTATCCTAAAGAGGGCACCATTTTTCCTGCCGACCCCGAACCATTGACCAATGCTGCATGGAATATATTAGTAGCGCCACGTTACAGCAATTTAAAAAATTATAAAACCAGTTACATTAACGATTACACAAGGCCTTACCTGGGCATGGGATATGCCACAGAAATTGCTACCGGAAAAGAAGTGTTCATCCTGCTTTTCAGACAGGGACAAACCGGCTGGCTGGAGTTTATAGCGCCTGATAAAAACAGTTTTATACAGCAATATAAATTTGATCCGGAAACCATCCGTTGGGATAGTGATGGCAATTTAATGACTCCGCTTTCTCAAATGACTTCGTATAATAAGTTTGCGGTGGCGGCCTCCGATTTTAAAGGAAAATGGACCAGTGATTTTACTGGCATCCAACAACTGTATTTTGTATATACAGGTAATTACGCAGGTATGCAGATTAACCAGTCGAATGAAGAATTTGTTTTTTCGGGTGATAACTACAACTGGAAATCACTGGTGGTAAACGGTATGGCGGGTAATGCAAAATCCAATCAGGTAAAATCAGCCGGTAAGTTCTCCGTTCCAAATAATTGGCAGGTGCATTTTACTATGATTGAAAGCAAAGCAAAAACTTGTCATGCATTTTGGTCTTGCATAAAGGGCGCAAGAATTTTAAACCTGCTGGATGCAGATTATCCCGGATCGGGCATTTATACAAAATATGGATTGTCAAAATAAACAACTAAACAAAAATAAATATGCGTACAATTATCTTAGCACTTCTGATATTACCAATCGTATCAGCTGCACAAAAAACAGAAACTTACCTCAAACTAATTGATGCAGGCGGCCAGCAAATAAAAGGCGATGCTATGATAAAGGGGTTCGAAAGAAATATTTCAGTGTTGTCATTTGCTTCTGCCGGAAAAAGCAATAACCAGCTTTCATTCAGTATGAACATTACCGGTGCCGCTGCAGATTTGAAAAAGGCAATGACAAATGGTAGTTTGTTAATGAATGGGACACTTACTGTTTTACAACCCGGTGGTGGTGGCGGTACTCCCCAAACTTCCTATACCATCAAAATGGAAAATATAAAAGTAAACAACTGCACTGAATCGATGGGTTGCAATGGAGTAATGACCACCAGCGCTGTTATAACAGCAACCCGTATTGGCTGGACGTATTTTCAAATGGATAGCAAAGGCAAACAGACCATCAGCCAAAAATATGGATTCGATATGGACAGCGGCAAAGAATGGACAAACTTTTAATCTGCTTTTTAATCAAATAAAATAATCAATATGAAAAAAGTATTAGCACTCTTTGGAGCACTGTTCGTTTTTGCCGGCGTAAAAGCGCAAACACCCACAGTAAAAAAGGAAACAGTTAGGCCCGCACCGAAGCCAACTGTACCCTTAGATTCTTTGCAAATTGTAAAGCCGGGCAGTACGCCTATAAAACAAAATACCAAAGCAATAAAATTTGATCATATAAAGAAAGCACCAACAGTGCAGATGAAAGACGCACCTGTACAAATGAAGGAAGCACCTGCAGCTGCCAAACCCCATAAAGGATAACATTGCGTTGGTTTACAAAAAATACCAGCATACAACAGGCAGATGGCATTACGATAAAACAAAGTGCCATCCACGGCAGGGGCGTATTTGCCAATAAAGAATTTAAACCCGGTGCTGTTATTGAAACAGCCCCGGTTATTTTATTGGATAAATCCGAAAGAGATTTTTTACAACACACGCATCTCTTCAGCTATTATTTTGTAGTAAATGATGCCGATAAACCGGTTGCATTAGGACTTGGTTATACTTCTTTGTACAATCATGTATATAAAGCCAATGCAGTGTACAGCATTTCATTAAAAGATGCTACCATTACTATCAAGGCCTGTAAACGGATATTTGCCGATGAAGAAATAGTTCTAAACTATAACGGCATCGCCGATGATTCCACTCCTGTATATTTTCCACCACAACAGAATATGCCGTGATAAAAAAATTATTGATCAAAACCGTAAAAAATAAAGGCCGGGGTGTTTTTTGTAACCGGCTTATACAAACAGATGAGGATATTGAAATTTGCCCGCTATTGGTTTTACCCGCC
>Ga0335397_10000389_pt1 | contig 55675 bp, 56 predicted proteins | sample MAT04_FD_205740 | JGI IMG/M metagenome (GOLD analysis project Ga0335397, IMG submission 205740) | Freshwater microbial communities from Lake Fryxell liftoff mats and glacier meltwater in Antarctica - MAT-04 (spades assembly) (version 2) ...
CCGCGACCAAGCGCTCCAACTCTGCCCGTTGATCACGGCTGATCTCCACTCCCGCATTGAGTCTGCTCATGGGAGCAGAGTAAAGGCCGCGAATCCTGATTGTCACTCCATTAGTGAGACACTACACTAGAAGCTGGAGGTTGCACGTCGGAGATCAGGCGTTGCGCTCTCGCGGGCTCTGCGGTCATCTTCCCGCATAAACCTCCTCCGGCCGATGCGTGCAACTATCCCTGTCCAGTCCTTGTCATGCTGGCTCGCTCTCGCGCTGGTGGCGCCGGTGGCGATTGCCGCTGCGTCGGCAGGGAGCCCCAATGCGAGCGCTGGGCCAGCGCGGGACGGCACTCCAGCCGACTCCAGGAAGCTGGCCGCCGATCTGAAATTCTTGCAGGGCCAACGGGCCGCGATGGAGCAGAGGCGCCAGACCCTCGAGGCGGAGCTGGCAAGGGTCCAGAGGACGGGCGACACCCAGCGTGCGGCGGAGCTTCCCGCGTCAATTGAGGTCATGCGGCGCAAGGTCGAATCGGTCGACCGACAGATCCGCACCGTCAACGAACAGATCAAAACGCTCCCGAATCAGGACGCATCGGCGGCGGGGAGCAAGGCAGTGCCGGCCCAGCCGGCAAAGATGAAATCGGCGGACGCGGCGACGACCGTCAAGCCCGTCCGCGCGGCGGCGAAGAAGAAAATCCAGGCCGCCGCCCGTCAGCTCGCCCTGAACCCCAACCCGAGTATGGCCGCCGCGCGGAGTGTCGCCAGCGAGCTGATGGCCGCCAACCCGGTGGATTTCTCCGGCATGCCGATCGAGGACGCCATTGTGCTCATGTTTCAGATCATGACGCAGGATGCGCGGAAGGACTTGAAGGACGCGTTGACCGAGATGGATCGGAAGAGGAGATCCACCACTCAACCGCGACGTGACACCGCAAAGCCCGGGACGGGAGCCAAGCGTGCGCCGGAGAGAAATGACATCTCTGAGGCAGACCAGCGTCAGGTCGAGCTCCTGATGGCACGGAAATCGCAGCTCGAGCAGCTGTCGTCGGAAGCGATGAAAAAGAGCTCGAAGACGAGTGGACGGATTTTAGAAAACATGAAGTGAGCTTACCCACAAAAGTCGGAGCAGTCATAGAAGATGACATGTCGTGAGGCCCCGTTGGGGTTCGAACCCGTTTCCGCTCCCCCAGCAGGCAAGCGTCCTTGCGGTTTTACCCTGTGGAATTCGCTTCAAAAACGATGGTTTTCTTCGCGACCGGGCTGATCCGCGGGCGGGCAGTATCAGGTTAAACCTTAAAGATGGGTGGGCGAGAGGTCGGCGCTTGTGCAAGCAACCGCGGGGGGGCATGGTCGGCTGCATGAACAAATACCTCCTTGTTGCAATGGTGGGGATTTCAATCACGGCGATCGCACCGGCACAGGTTGTCGTCCGTCACATCGGGGCCTGGAACACCGCCAACGTTACCTACACCGAGAGCCCACCCGTGGCCATCGTGACTGACTGGAATGACGGTGCGACTCCCCAGTTCGGCAGTCTCTCGCTCCCGGGTTACGAGGCGTGGAGTGTTTCGAATTTTGGGGTGCAGCGGACTTATCAGTCGTTGGTGCCGACCGCGGACGGGCTGTTCACGGGGGCGACGATCGCGGCGTTTAATGATCGTCTGGTGGTCTCTCGGCCGGGCTATGCCGGTCGGCGGGGCTTTGGCATCGCCAGCTATTCCGTGACGGGCTCGTACGGATTCATAGGTGCGCCGGATTTCGCGAACATCGAGATCACCTCCCGCTTGGTCACGATCGCCGGGACCCCCACGGCCACAGTCGACTATTTCAAACGCAACTCCAACGGCACCGGTGTGGGGGTGGATTTCCTCGGGACGACGCAGCTCGCCCTGGTCAGTTTCGTATTCGGGGTTCCGTTCGACCTGGAACTGGATGTCCAGTCGAACATGGCGGTCAACACCTTCACCGGCGGGCGCGGTGGCGCATTTGTCGATCTCTCGCACACGGTGTTTTGGGAAGGGATTAGCGATGTCTATCTCGCCGACGATCTGGGCAACCCGCTCGGCGATCTCATCACTGACTGGGCGCTCAGCAGCGATTCCGGAACCAACTATGCGGGGTCGCTCGCCATCACCGCGGTACCGGAACCCAGCACGTACGGAGCGATGTCGGTGCTGGTTCTGATCCTCGGTGCCAAGCTCCGCCAGCGCCGGATTTCGAAGTAAGTGGGGTCACGAGAGCGCCTCCACTCCCCGTCTCCGCCGGGCCGAGCCGACGTGGTCGGGCCGAGCTGAAGGGCCGAGCCGAATTGGTCAGGGTGCCCATTTCCCCTTGAGCGCTGCAACTGTTGAAAGCCCTTCGACCCGCTCTGGTGGCCTCGCCCGAAGTTCAGTCCGCTGACACCTCGGGTTCAATCGGCCCGGGTGGCGGGCCCTCGCGCAGATAGCGGTCGATGATCATGGGGAGTTGGGTCGGAGTCAGCGCCTCCGTCGCGTGCGCCAGTTCGGCGAGAGGCCACCAGCGGAAACAATCCACCACCTTGCATTCGACGGGATCGGACATGTACGGCTCAAACCGGTCGACTTCCACGATGTGGTATTGCTCGCGCTGACAGATGCGCTTCTCGCCCCAGTTGAAGGTGTGCTGGCGGCGCCAGACCAGAGCACCGATGGCAAAAGTGTCCAAGCCCAGTTCCTCGCGCAGTTCGCGGCGTAGCCCCGTTTCAAGGGTCTCGCCCGGCTCCAATCCGCCGCCGGGCGTAATCCAAAACCAATCGCCACCCTGCGGCGCCCGGAGACGAAGCAGGAGGACTTCATTCTCGGGAGACAGCAGGATGGCGCGGATCGCCTGACGCTCAATCAGCATGCGGGCAGCCAAATGCCGGTCTGTCTCCTCGGCAACCGTTCCCATTCCGAGGGCCCACTCCCCGGGCGGCACGCTCATGCGCTCCGCGCGGCCGCCTGCACATCCGGAGGGAAATCCGTCATCTCCGCAACCTGTCGGATCTCGATCACGTCGCCGTCCTGCGCCGGGCAGCGTTTCATCCAATCAACAACTTGCTGCTTCGACTGGGCTTGGAGCATCCAATAGCCGCCCACCACGTCCTCGGCATGGATCATCGGGCCGTCTGTAAAGCTGGGCTCATCGTCCTCGGAAAACGCCAGGCGTGCGCCCATGGTCAGCGGATGCAGCCCATCTACCGCAAGCAGCGCGCCGGCATGCTTCAACGCGTCATTGAACTTGGACATTTCAGCCATCTGCTGTTCATCCGGAGAAAAATCCTCACCCGGCACTTGGCCGTTTTTGAGCTGATACACCGTGGGGATCATGAAGACGAGAAAGCGCATACCACGAACCGACCGTTAAGCCGACGGGCAGTTCCCCGGATCCCACCCCATTGCCCTCGGAACACGCAGACTGCACGGATCAACCAGCAGGCTTCTGGCTGGGTGAATTGATTCCGTGTTTCCCGCGTCTTCCGTGGGGCAAATCCGGGCGTCGCGCGTTAGACGAACGCGCCGGCGAACCACTGCTGATATTTGGCGCCGAGGATCGGCATCGGCTTCTGCTGGCCGTTCACGGCCGCGATCAGGCCCATGAGCCACATGAAGAGGAAGGCGAGCCAGCCCCCCAAGACGACCAGCCAACCGAGGATGGGAATGAACATCAGCACGATGCTCGCCACCCAGAAGACCAGGCCCGTCACGATCAGGCCCAGAACCTGCCGCAGGTGAAACCCGCCCAAGACGGTCTTCTTGCTGCTGTACAGGACGATCGCGATGATGAAGCCAATGATGGTGATATAGCTGAGGATGGCGACGGTACGATCGTCGGCCGTGTTGGGGGCAGTGCCGAGCGGGGGATGGGAATCAGTAGGATTGGACATGGAAACGATGGGGTTGAAGTTACGATGACTGGACGGGACTCACTCTGGTCCCCGGACTCAGGGCGTCAACGCGCGCGAAGCCGCAGGGCCGAACCAGAAAGCAGGGAAAAGGGGCGGGGCGCGGGTGGCTGCCGCAGGTTGAATTGCTGGCGGGTAACCGAATGCAACCCCGGCCGACATAACGTGTCGGAAGCGGGAGCCGTCGTTTCGGCTTCAAACATGGCGGCGCAAACAATTTCGGCGGCTGGGCAGCGGGACAGCGGACTGGATTCGCTGCGCGGGTTGATGCTGATCGGGATGGCGCTGAATCACGTTACCAGCCACCTGCACGTGCTGACGGACCATCCGTTTGGTTACACCTCCATGGCGGAGGGATTTGTTTTTCTGTCCGGCCTGATTGCCGGGTTGGTTTATACTCGCCGGCTCCAACGCCACGGTCCGGCCGCTGTCCTCAAAGGGAGCCGGGCGCGGGCGGTCACGCTTTATCTCTGTCACGTCGCGCTGTTTGCCGGCGTCTGGGCATGGGTGAACTTTTATTTTGCCGCGGTCGGAATCCCCGCCGGCAACACCCCGCCGGCCATGCTCGACCACCCGGCGCTCTCGTTGCTCTCGGGGGCGTTGCTGGTGAGTCAGCCGCCCCTGCTCGACATCCTCCCGATGTATGCAGGCTTCCTGCTCCTGCTGCCGGCCGTCCTGTCGGCACTGGAGGCCGGCCGTCGCGGGCGGGTGCTTGCCTTGAGTTTCGGCGCCTGGCTGCTGACGAATCTGTTCTGGCCCAGCCTGGCGGTTAACCTCGGGGTCGTCCAGACGGGCGCATTCAATTGGGGAGCGTGGCAGCTGCTCTTCCTGGTCGGCGTCGTGTGCGGACATGCGCGGGCCACCGGCGTGGCGCTGCTGCCGCGCCGCCAAGCGTGGCTCGTGGTCCCGGCGCTCGCGCTCTGCGGGTGGTTCTTTTTGATCCGCCATTGGTATGTGCCGGCGCCTTTCGCGACGTTCGCGGACTGGGTGAACAAAAACAACCTCGCGCCCGTCCGCCTGCTCAACACCTGCGCGCTTTTTCTGCTGGTGCATGGCGCCTTCGTCAGGTGGCCGCGCGCGTTTCACTGGCGGCCGCTGGCGTTGCTTGGACGCCACTCCCTCGCGGTGTTCTCGACCCATATCGCGGTGGCCTACGTGCTGTTTGCGTTCCCGCAAGTCGTGTCCGCGACGCCGGCGCGTACTTGGATCGGCACCGCGACCATGTTGGGCTCCCTCTTCGCCGTGGCTCTGTGGCAGGAACGCACTCGGCGCAGTCCGGCACGCTTTGCCCCGCCCTCGCCCACGGGTCAGCCCCTGATGTAGGTCGGGCTTTACGCCCGATAGGTTTTTCCTGCGTGTCGGGCGTAAAGCCCGACCTACAGACAACTCACGGCTCCACGACCACGCGCAAGCCGACCCACGCCAAGTCCACCATCGTGCGGGCGTCCCAGTTCGCCAGGCGGAAGCAGCCATGTGACTCCGTGCGGCCGACATATTCCGGCAGCGGCGTCCCGTGGATGCCGTAGCCGGGCCGGTCCAAGCCAATCCACGCCACACCCACCGGGTTGTTCGGACCGGGCGGGATGAGGAGCTTGCGGCCCAGCTCGCGGCCTTCGGCGGACTCCGGGAACGTCTCGGGATCAAAGGTGTAGTTCGGGTCGGGGATCACCACGGTCACCTGCAGTTCTCCTTCCGGCCGCTTCTCCACCATCCGCGCGATGCTGACGGGGAAGTGCACCACCAAACGGCCGTCGGCATCCCGCGCCTCCAAGGTATGCTGTGACAGGCTGATAAACACCAACGCCGCTTTGCCCAGCGGCGCGTTGAGCGCGACGGACGGCACCGTGATGACGGAGCCGGCGTGGACCAGCGTCCAATCGAGCTTCGGATTGAGCCGCTGGATGAGGCTGGGCGTGGCATGCGCGCGCTCGGCGACGAGCTCGAGGGCGGTTTCATAGTCGAGGGCGGTCTGCGCGGATTTGCCCAGCCAGGTGGGGTTGATCGGCTGCAGCCGGTTCAAGTCTTCCTGGGTCAGAATCATCCAGACCAGCGGCGGGCTTTTGAGCAGCAGCGCCTCCTTGGTCTTGGTATCCAAGGCGCCGTAAGCATGCTGGTCCTCGCGCTCCTGCCACGCCTTCAGCGCAGCGACGGACTGGGCGCCCGGGATTCCATCAATCGAACCGCTCGAGATGCCTTCCCTCGCGAGTGCGATTTGCGCCTCCAGCCAGGACGTCACCGGCCGGGGAAACGGACCCTCGCTCCCCGCCGGCGGAGACGGCAGGCCGACGGTGAGGGCCGGCTCCGGCACGGCTTTCGGCAACGGCAACTCTCCTTTCGCCCAGCCGACGGTGCCCAAGCCCAAAATCAGGAGCAGACCCAAGCCACTGCGCAGAACACGTTCCGGACGATTCATCGGCCTCATCGTCAGCAGGAATCCGGGTCGGTGCCAGCCTATCACTGCCGGATTTTTCACGATGAAGGGCGCGAGGGCATCAAGAGCGATGCCTTGGTTCGAGCTTCGTGCCCGTTATGCCCTTGGTGGTAAAACAGGGACTCAGCCGCACTCAGCCCTCCGCGGCCGGCGCCGGGAGATGGTATTCCTTCAGGATCGCCTCGATCTTGGCGGTGATGTCGGCGTGCTTGTCTCCCGGATTGATCCCGGCGTGGCGGACGAGACCGTCGGGAGTGATGATCGTGACGTAGGGAATGCCGCTGACACCGTAGTCGGGGTTAAACACGTCCTCGGTGCTAAACGCGACGGACCAGGTCATGTCCTTGGCTTTCATGAAGCGGGGCATGAGTGACATCTCAAGTTCCGGGTTGCCCTTGGTGTCGATGCGCTTCGCCTCGAGGTTGGAGACGCGGCCCTGGATGCTCGTCACGCCGAGGAAGACCACCGGCGAGTCCTTGAAGTGCGCGACGTTGGCGCGGACTTCCGGGAAGGCGCGAAGGCACGGACCGCACCACGTGGCCCAGAAATCAATCACGACGGCGTTGCCTTTGAGCGCGGAGAGGGTGGTCAGTCCCGCGGGCGACGACCACTTGAAGTGGAGCTCAGGCGCGGGCTGGCCGACGAGGGCGGCCATGGTGGCGTTGTTCTTCAAGATGCGCCCGGCGGTGGCGGCGGGCTTTGTGCCGGGGAACCCCTGCGTCACGGCGAGGAAATTCTTGTTTACGACGTCTGGTGCTGCGCCGAGATCCCAATACAGCATGGCCCGGCCCAGGGCGATTCCGGCGACTTCCCCGGATTTTTGGTCCGCGTATTTGGCCAGCAGGGTGTCGTAGGCGGCGAGCTCGTCGGTGAAGTCAGCGAGCTGCTCCTTGCCGGCTTTCTCCTTCGCGTTGACGCGGGCGTCGAGCGCTTCGAGTTTGGCGGCGAGGGGTGAGACGGCGGGAGCGGCATCGGCGGCGAAGCTGCGGGTGAGCAGCACGAGACCGAGCGCGAGGACGGATGTGAGGGAAGAAAGCTTCATGGTAGATTGCGATCAGCGACGCAAAATTGGAGTCCGACTGCGAGGCTTTACAGGTTCGGAACACCGCCCGTTTGGCGGCGATCGGACTTTCTTGTCTGGGGTAGGCTGGGCGAAAGTGGGCGATGGCGGAAGGCACGACAGTCTGGGATTCCTGGTTGGGGATGGATTTCCCTCTGCAATATTCATGGTGACGCGGCGCCCTCGCCGCGTTCAACCGTCAAACCGCGGGCGAGGGCGCCGCGGCCCCAACTCACTTTGCTGGGGTCAGCACAAAGCCACGCAGCTCACCGGGTCGCAGGCCGCTCAAGTTCAGACTGACGCGCGGCCGTGCCGGGACAGCGCGGGCGACGGGTTTACCGGTAAGGGAGAACTCCTCGCAGCGCCACTTGCGGCCCGGGCCTCCCACCCAGCGTCCCAAGTCGATTGTCAGCGTGATTTTTTGCGGGCGGCCGGTGCTGCGTTCGTCCACGACAAACAGCAGCAGGCGCTCGCCGAGCCGGTAGCCTGAGGTGTGGATGCCCTCGATCTCCTCCCGCACCAGTCCTTCGCCGAGGGCTTCGCCGGCGGTGAAGAACTCCAGATACCGGCGCCGCAGCCGGGCGAGCTGGGCCAGCAATTTCCTCAGCACGGGGAAATTGCGAAACTCGCCGCTGCCCCAGATGCCGTTGGGCCGCCGGGTGAGGAAATTCAGGTAAAAATTATCGGTGAACCCGCGCACGATGCGCACGGGATCGTCCTCAACGTTGAAGTTGAGTCGCGGCGCCCCCCAGAGGCTGAGAGCGGGGGCGGCGTAGTCCGGCATGCGGTGGGCCGTGCGCCAGAAAAGCATGACGTCACTGCGCCAGTTCCAAGTGTAGTGCAGCACCTGCGATTCGGCTTCCAAGCTGCCCGTGCTCTCCCCGCTGAAAGTGGCGAGCGGGTTGTTCATGCGGGAGCTGGCGAAAATGGCGGCGGCTAGATCATCGATGCTGCGGTCGGCCATGCCGGCGATATACTGGTCCCAGCAAATCGAAAACGGCGCCAGCTTAAGCAACCGGCGGACGCCCCGCAGCACTTCTGCCTGCCACTTCCGGTTCGACGGATTGACCCCGTATCCGGCGTAGGAAACGTAGTAGCCGGGGTTGATGGCCGGGATGGCCTCGGTGTGGTAACTCCAGCCCGAATCGGTCTTGCCGCCGGTGCCAAAGCGTTTCCCCGTTTTGGCGTCCAGGGTGAAGATGGACATCATGAGCGACACATTCACGCCGAGGTCGTGGCACTCGCGCATCGCGCGCGCGAACTCGGCCTTGGTCCCGAGCAGGGGCTGCAACTGCAGCGGGAGCTTGAACGCCTCGAGTCCGTTCCAGACATTCAGCTCATGAATGCCCAGTGCCCGGGACTCGCGGGCGAGCCGGGGCAGGTCCTTCCAGCGGAAGTGACAGCGCTGCGGGTTGAACTCCTGCATCTCAAACATGAACACCGTGCGGAACCCCAAATCGTCGCGCACATGCGGTGTCAGCGTCGCGCAGGGTTTTTGGCGCACGTGTTTCCGGTAGGTCTGGATCCCATGCGGCCAGCTCCCCGCGTGGGGCGTCACCACGAACTGGGCGCTGCGCCAGGTCTGCTCCGGGGCAGCACCTTCGCCAGGCTGGGTATTGATGTGGCCGTCGAGTTGTTTCCATTTCGTCAGCTCGCGCGTGAAGCACAGCCGCGCCCGGCGGGGTTCGTCCTCCGGCACCCGCAGGAGCACGGCATGCTCGGGCGCGGGATGCCAGCCGGTCTCGAACACCCCCAGGCCCGCTTCCTGGCTGCCGAAGTGTGACCAGCGTCCGAGGGAGGTACCGCCCCACCAGCCGAGGCCGGGCTCAAAGAATTCCCACCACGTGCCGCGCCAGAACTGGTTCACGCCGAAATTGCTGCCCCCATTCAACTCGAGAAACGGCCGCAGCTTCACGCCGCCCTGACGAAACCACGTCCGATCAAGCCCGGACAGCGGCACCAGTCCGCAAAAATCCGGGAAGAGAATCTGGGGCAGCAGGACGGAGCTGTGGTTCTCGACCGAGGCGTCGAAAGTCAGCGAGCGTCCGTCCTCGTGCGCGGCGATCGTGATCGCGGCGGAAACGCGACCCGGCCAATTCAAGTCGTTCCGGCTGCCGCCCAGCTGTGGACAGCGCACCGTGATCGCCGACTTGCTCGATTCGAACTCACACCCGCGCGAGAAGCGCGAGGCGAGGCGGAACGGCCCGAATTTCTTCAGCGGACAGGCCACGTCGATCAATCCACCCAGCTCACGAGTGGTGTCGATCAAACGATGCCCTTCGGGCTCAGTGAGTGACAGCAACGCACCGTTCTCCCGGGAGAATACCAGCTGGACCCCGTTCAGCTGCACGGAGGGATTTTTCATAAGTGGTTGATGCAATGAGAGCAGCGCCAAACTGGATAGCCAAGGCCTAAGGGATTCCATTACTGCCCGCTCAGTAATAAGTGGGACGCAAATGGATTGCAGGCTAGGTGGGTATTTGGCCCCATGTGGATCGCTTCAAGTTTTACTCGAAATTTACGTTTCCGCTTATGAATCCTAAAAAATTAGCCTTAATCGCCGCAGGGATGTTGATCAGCACTTTGGTGCATGCGCAGGTCGACGTTCCGGTTTCCTCGGTCTCGCTGGAATTCCCTGGCGCTTCCACCGTCGCGCTCCACATCGGCGGCACCAATGAAACCGTCATTCCGACGCCTTTCCAGATTGCCGGGCTGGAGGGCCAGAGCCGCGCCTGGTTCTGCATGGATCCGCTGCAGCGCATTTACTATGGCGGCGGCATGGGCGCGACCGTGATTCACTACGCCAGCACCAATCCGACCGATTTTGACATCTGGAATCCCAGCTCCCCCGGTTTGACGGCGGCGCGGGTGCAAAACCTGGCGGATCTGTTCAATGCCCATTTCCCGCCCCTGGCCGACAATGCGCTGACCAGCGGCGCCCTGCAGCTGGCCGTGTGGGAAATCGCCAACGAATTTAGCGGCAATTCCTTCGACCTTACGACCGGCGCTTTTACGGCCACGGACAATGCGGCCATGATCACGCTCGCCCAGTCGTTCTTGAGCAGTCTCAGCCTCCCGGGGGTTCAGGGCTTGGGCAACGTTGCCGGACTGAGCTTCCTCATTGATGGCACGCTCAATCCCGGCGGCGACTTGGTGCAGGACTTGGTGGGTTGGCATGCCACCCCGGTGCCGGAGCCCTCGACGTACGGTATCGCCGGCGCCTTTGGTCTCGTTTGCGTCGCGGCCCTGCGCCGCCGCCGCCGCGCCCGCGCCTGAGTCTGCCTGAGCGGAATAGTTTTACGGCCGGCCAGGGTTTACCCCCGGGCCGGCTTTTTTTGTGGTCTCTCCCCGCAACTCGGCCTGCCGGTCACCGCCACCTGCGGTGTTGCAACTCGAATGCGGGTGGTGGCTGGGAAGCCCAGAGATCCCCAGGGCGAGGTGGTACCCCTAGCGAGGAAGGTCTCCGCCCGCCGACAAACGCGTTCGCGGGCGCGTATCCTTTGTAAAATATTGTCAGCTAGGGTGCTACCCTGATCGATGGCGCTGGACAGGACGCGCAGTTCAATCCTGTTCTGGCCATTGCGGCGGGCCTACGGTCCGCAGTTTGCTCTCCGGAGAAAGGTCCGGCATCAGCCGCGCGAGGGCTCGGCCATTTCGAGGCGGGCCTTGTCGGCGAGTGCCTTGAGGTGGCCGTCGTTGGCGAGATTTTGCTCGAGATGAACCATGCGCGCCGGGCTCGCAGTCTTGATCATCGCTTCGCCATAAGCCCGCTCGACCCAGAAGCGGGCGCCGCCCGCCATGTAGTCGCGCAGCTCCTGCAATTTGGAGTCGGGATAACGCTGACAGCAGTTCATCGTGAACATCCGCCGGCGGGCGCTGCCGCCGAACGCGCAGTGCTTGGTGTTGTGGTTGAACATCACCACGTCGCCCGGCTTCGTCTCGAGCGCCACGCAGGGCACGTCGCGCCCGTGGAGGCCCCAGTTCTTCTCACAGTCGTAGATTTCCGCCTGCAAAGCCTCGGCGAACGTGTCGCCGATCTTGTGGCTGCCGGGAATCACGCGCAGGCAGCCCGTGTTTTTCGCAACGGGATCAAGGTAGAACGCCATTTTGATGTGGATCTGCTCCTTGTGCCAGCCATCGGAGTGCCAGGGCGTGTCGCCGGCGTAGAGGTTGCCGTCGGAGCCCATGTAATTGAAGTTGTCGCCGAGGATGCTCGTCGCGATGCCGAGGAGCCGCGGGTCATCGAGCATCGTGCTCAGGTAAACGCTCTTATCCACGCAGGGGGCGATGCAGGAGCGCCGTTTCCCGTCATGCGCCTGACCGTGGTGTCCGCCGTTCTGGGCCTGCCAGAGGATTTCGAACTCCGCGGTGATGCGGTCGATGTTGTCGGCGAGCAGTCCGGGAAACCTGAGGAAGCCGAACGCGTTAAACTGGGCCAGCTGTTCCTTGGTCAGGCGGAATTCGCTCATGGGACCCGTAAACTAGGATCGGGGGGACCGGGAGTCAGTCAGAATGTGGTCGAACGGAAGAAAAGGACGGCCCGACCGAGGCAGTTACTTCGGAACCCCCAAAAATTTTTACAGGAGGCAACGGAGTGAACGGAGAGAAACTTGCAAGGTTCGCCGGCTGCTTGCAGACGCTGCTCTGAAGCGCGAGCAAGCTCGCAGCCTACGAATAGGGAGCTTAGCAACCCCGATCTCCCTCGCTGTTCTTTGCGTGACTTCCTGTTAAAACGGAGCCGGATCTCCGAGCAAGTTCGCGGCACGTGCTTGCCCGCTTGCGTCCCAATCCGCCACCGGCGCATCCTCCGGCATGCCCAGCACGCCGCACATGGAGAAGCATTTCACGGCGGGGGAATCGGTGCGGGACATCGTCATTGGCATGTCGGATGGATTCGAGCTGGGGCTGGAGAAGCCGAATCCCAGCCGGGCGTGGAAGAGCGCGCTGACGATTGCGTGCGCCTACATCGTGGGCGGCATCATCTCGTTGAGCGCCTACCTGTTCCTGTCGGACCCGCAGGTGGCGCTCAGATGGTCTGCGACCGTGACCCTGCTGGCCCTGGCCGTTTTCGGCGGGATCAAGGGACGTTTCACCGGGGTGCCGGTTATTCGCAGTGCACTGCAGGCGACCCTCATCGGCGGCCTTGCCGCCGCGGCGGCATTTGGGATCGCGCGCTTGATCGCGTGAGCCCGCTCAGGCTTCGAACGATGCGTTGTAGGCCGTGAGATTCCGGCCGGAGACGCGGAGACGGATAGAGTGGCCTTTGAGTTCGTCGCGGCAGGCATTGGTTTTCCACGTGATGAAGGCGTGCGTTGGGTAGCCGCTGACCGGCATGCAATCCTGCTGGGTAAACCCGCGTATTTGATGGCGTAGCAGGGACGCTTAATGGCGGCACGGCGCGTTGGTTTCGTGCGGGCGGGTTTATCCACGCGAGGTCCTGACCGCTGAGGCCGACGGACGCAGCCCCGGGCGTCAACCTCGCGGGCGGGCCGCAACACCGGTGGGAATGGCGGGAGATGCAAGGCACGACAAATCGCTGTTGCCTTCGAAAATCCCGCGCAGTCTACTTGCCTAGAGCTTCTAGGTAGGATTGCATTCTCTCCATGAAAACCCACGCCGCTGTTTTCCGCCGGTTAACGTCCCGGTCCCTTTTCGGGTCGCGCTGGCTGCTGGCCGCGGGGTGCCTCGGCTGCCTGGCGGGCGCGGCGGGGGCCCAATACAACGGCCTCGATATCAGCGTGCGCTCGGAGATTGCGGACAAGCCGTTCGGCAAGTCCGACCCGAAGGACCGGCCGGTGCACGGCAAGGTTTACGCAATCTTCGCGGTGAACTTGATCCAGTCGCAGGACAAGCTGGTGAAGCCAGTGGATGCCACCCGCCTCGCGGGACTCGTGGTGCATGAGCTCGATCAGCACGGCTACGTCCGGATGCTGAAGGGCCAGCAGCCGGATGTGTTGATCTCGGTGCTTTATGGCCGCGGGTGGCTCCGCAATCCCTACCTGGCGGGCTCCGGCCCGGAAACGCAAGGGGGCGCGAGCAGCGTCCCAGGCGTGGGCTCGCCCTCCGTCTCGATCACCGGCATCCCAACCCAGCTGTTCAAAGAGATGGGCACCGGTTTCGAGGCGAAGCTTCAAAAGGCCCAGTATGAAAAACTCTGCATCCGCATCACGGCTTGGCAGTATCCGACCGACGCCAAGGCCAAGCCGAAGCAGCTCTGGAGCACCACGATGATTGTAGACGACCCGGATCACCGCGACCTGAACACCATCGCGGCCGCGATGCTGGCGGCCGGTTCACCGTATTTCGACAAGGAGATCAAGGAGGAGGAAGTTGATATCACGTCACCGCTGCCCGAAGGCCGCGTGAACGTCGGCCCGGTCGAGGTGGTGAAAGATCCGCTCAAGCCGCGGGAAAAATAAGTGGCCGGCGGCCACCTTCGGTTCCGCCCAAGAAAGGCGCAACCTTTCCGCCGCGCTTGTGACCAAGGAAGGGCCCGCCTTGACCGCGCCGGTCCGGGCTGGCACTCAACGAGCACCCCATGAGCTTTACCCCGAACGCACAGTCCCGCCCGATTTTGCAACGGATTGCCCACCGCGTGATGCGCGAGCGCGGCATGGAGCCCGATTTCTCCCCCAAAGCGCTGACGGAACTCGCGGCTATCCACGGTCCCGCGGTGAAACCCGCCCGGACCCGTGACCTGCGGACGCTGCTCTGGTGTTCCATCGACAACGATGACTCGCTCGACCTCGACCAGCTCTCCGTGGCTGAGGCGCTCCCGGACGGAAGGGTCAAGCTGCTCGTCGCGATCGCCGACGTGGCCGCCCTGGTGGTGCAGGGGTCGGCGATCGACGCCCACGCGCGCGAAAACACCACGTCGGTTTATACCGCCGGCCAGATCTTCCCGATGCTGCCGGAGAAGCTGTCCACAAACCTGACCTCGCTCAATTTCGGCGTGGACCGCCTCGCCGTCATCGTGGAAATGATTTTCTCGCCCGAGGGCGAGATGGTAAAGTCGGACGTTTACGAGGCCCTGGTGAAGAATCAGGCCAAGCTCGCTTACAACAGCGTGGCCGCGTGGCTCGATGGCAAGGGGCCGATGCCGCTGGCGCTCGGGGCGGTGGCGGGGCTCGAGGAAAACCTCCGGCTCCAGCACCGCATGGCGCAACAGCTGCGCACCCGTCGCCACATGCGCGGCGCGCTTTCCCTCCAGACCATTGACGCGCGGCCGGTGTTTGTCGGAGAGATCCTGCAGGACCTGCGCGCCGACGAGAGCAATGTGGCGAAAAACCTGATCGAGGAGCTGATGGTAGCCGCCAATGGCGTGACCGCGGTGTTCCTGGCCGCCCGCAGGTTTCCGTCCGTGCGGCGCGTGGTGCGCACGCCCACGCACTGGGACCGGATTGTCGAGCTCGCCGCGGCGCGGAACTTCACCCTGCCGAAGGTGGCCGACGGCATTGCGCTGGAAAAATTCCTCCTCGCGGCGAAGGAGGCGGATCCCGCGTATTTCCCCGACCTGTCACTCAGCGTCATCAAGCTGCTCGGCGCCGGGGAATATGTCGTGGAATTTCCCGGCGGGACCGCGCCGGGTCACTTTGGACTCGCGGTGAAAAACTACGCGCACTCCACCGCGCCGAACCGCCGCTTTCCGGACCTGCTCACGCAACGCCTGCTCAAGGCCGCGCTGGCTGGGAAGCCCGTGCCCTATCCGAACGACGAGCTAACGGCGCTGGCGCAGCACTGCACCGAGCAGGAGGACGCCGCGAAGAAGGTGGAACGCCAGCTGGTCAAATCCGCCGGCGCGATCCTGCTTTCGACGCGCATTGGCGAGAAATTTGACGCCACGGTCACGGGCGCATCCGACAAGGGCACTTGGGTCCGGTTGTCGCATCCTCCCGTAGAAGGAAAACTGGTGGACGGATCCGGCCGGAAAGTCGGCGACCGCCTTCGCGTCCAGCTGGTCTATACGGACATCGAGCGCGGTTACATTGACTTGAAGTCGGCCGGGTAGAAACCGGGCCGGACCCAGTGGGCGCGGTTACTTCCGGGGCGCGAGAGTTTTTACCAGTTCGCTTGAAAGCCGGTCCCACTCGGCGACGAGACGGTCCTCTTGCGGGTCGCTGTCGGCAGACGCGACTTTTTGGTGTTGGTCCATCCACGCCACGGTGCGGCGCACGCCTTCCGCATACGGCATCGCGGAGCGGTACTCGGGGACGTCGCGTTTCAGCTTGTCGCTCGAGTAGACGCCGTGAAACCGGAAGATCTCCTCGAGGGCGTTGTAGCGCGGCCGGTCGATGGCCAGCAGCAGGTCGGTGGGAATGTGCACGAGTCGCGGGGGCGGCGCGCCGATTGCGGCCGCGGTGCGCTGGGTGTACTCGTCCCAGGTCATAATCTCGTCGCCGGTAATGTTGTAGGCCTGGCCGAAGCAGACGGGTTGGCCCGCCGCGTGCGCGAAGCCCATGCCGACATCCTCGGAGTAGGCGCTCTGCCACAATCCGTGGCCATCGCCGCTGACGACGATCGGCCGGCCCTGGCGCAGGCGGTCGATATACGTCGCTTCCCAGCCGATATTGTTGATCACGTTGCCGCCCGGTCCGTACGTGTGCGACGGCCGGAAGATCGTGACGGGCATTTTCTTGTCCGCGTGGGCGCGCAGAAAGACCTGTTCGCAGGCGACCTTGTCGCGTCCGTAAACCGAGACGGGCACCTGCGGCGTGGTCTCGAGCGTGCGAAGGACCGTCTGCGTGTTGCCGTAGGTGCAAACCGTGCTGCAGAAAATAAAATGGCCGCAGCGTCCGGCTAGTGCGCGCACGACGCTCTCAGCCTGATCGGGGCGGAAGCAGATCATGTCGATCACCACGTCCCACGCGCCGGCGGCGGCTATCGCGGCTTCGAAGGCGGCAAAGTCGTTCCGGTCGCCCGCGAGATGCTTCACGGCGTGGCCGAGCCGGTCATCCGTCTGCCCGCGGTTAAAGACCGTGATCGCCGTGCCGCGGGCGAGGAGCGCCTTGACGATACCCGTGGAGATGAGGCCGGTGCCGCCGACGATGAGCACTTTCATCCCGCCATCGAACGGGCCCGGGTGCAGGAGTCAGCCAATAACTTTTGCGGGGCGGCTTGCCCGGACTTCGGCGCCGGCCATAACACCCGGTATGCTTGGGTCGCCGAACCATGAACTTCCCCCGTTGGTCGATGCGCTGGCCGTATGGCTTGCGATCAACCAGAACAGACTGGGCTCGGCCTGGCGGGGCGGGAAAGCGCTGACCCTTTGGGTGCGGCTCTTTGGGTGCGGCTGGCGTTGTCCGGGACAAAAACCTCCGGGGACCTCATGAGCTGGCCAGACGTCAACGGCCGGCTGGTCGTGCGGATTTTTTACCGCCAGGACAGGGCGAAGGACCTCCTTTGCGTCGGCTTCCTCAGGGAAGCGAAGACTCAGCCGCTCGAACTCAGCGTGCCGGTCGCGACGTTGGGCTCGGCGACCCACTCATGATTTTGTCCTCCGCTACACGGGGCACCGTTTGGAATTGCTGGCCGATGGCGTGCTGGTGGATGAGGAATGGCCCCTCGGTTCCCTGCCGGCGACGATGGGTGCGCTGCACCTCGGCCCGGTGGAGCAGGCCGCGATCTGGAGCCGGGCGCTGCGGGACGACGAGGTGCAACTGCTTTCTGGCGGACGTGAAGGCATGGCGGAACGCGAGTCGCGCATCCTGGGTCCGCAACAGCCGGTTAAGCAGGGCTGGGGCCCGCGCGGCTTCAACACCCACCTGGGCAACTGCATGCCGTTTTTCCACGCGGGGCGTTTTCATCTGTTCTACCTGTTCGACCGCCGCAACCACCGGAGCAAGTGGGGCCTCGGCGCGCACCAGTGGGCGCACGTCTCGACGACGGATATGGTAAACTGGGATCATCACCCGCTCGCGATTGGTCTCACGCGGGAAAGCGAAGGCTCCATCTGCACCGGCTCGGTTGTGTTTTATGGCGGCACCTACCATGCGCTCTATTCCGTGCGGATGGCTGACGGAACGGCCGCGCCCTTCTGCAAGGCTACGAGCCAGGATTGCATCCATTTTACCAAGCACCCGGCGTTTGCGCAGTTGAGCTCCCCTTGCCGGCCGGAGCCGGCGCGCGATCCCTTCGTGTTTCGCGAGGAGGCGACGGGCCTCTTCCATCTGCTCGCAACGACCTCGTTGGTTACAGGTGGCGGGTGCCTCGCACACTTGGTTTCACGCGATCTGCAACAGTGGGAGCAGCGCGAACCCTTCGTGGTGTTGGGCTATGCCGAGGATCCGGAGTGCCCCGATTATTTCGAGTGGCACGGCTGGTATTATCTCGTTTTCAGCATCAGGGGCACCGCGCGCTATCGGATGTCGCGGAGCCCGCTCGGTCCCTGGCAGACGCCCGCCGTCGAGACGTTCGGACCCTCAGCGGGGATGGTGATGAAAACCGCTGCTTTCAAAGGCGACCGTCGCATCGGAGCAGCCTTTGTCCCACGCATCCCGGGGGAATACGGCGGTCAGCTTCATTTCAGCGAAATCGCCCAACATCCTGACGGCACGCTGGTCGTCATTTCATAGACAATTTAACAACAATCGTTTATGAATAACCTACTACAAACAGTAGGGGCTGACCCCATAATAGGGTCCCATAATAGGGTCAGCCCCTACTGTTTGTAGTCCTTGATAGGGTTTCGCGGGCGTGAGGGAGCGCTAGGTCCAATACAGGGCCAATGGGGATGATTTGGGTGGGGTTGATTTCGGTGTGGGTTAAATAGTAGTGCCGTTTGATGTGGTCGAAATTGACCGTCTCGGAGATGCCGGAGGTCTGGTAAAGATCCTGCAGATAGCCCTGCAGGTTTTTGTAATCCACGATCCGGCGCACGTTGCACTTAAAGTGTCCGTGATAGACGGCGTCGAAGCGGACCAAGGTGCAAAACAAACGCCAGTCGCTCTCGACCATGCGGTCGCCGAACAGAAAGCGACGGTTCTCCAGCCGCGCTTCGAGCACGTCCAGGGTTTCAAAAGCCCTTTTCGCCGCGCGTTCGTAGGCCGCCTGACTGGAGGCAAAGCCCGCGCGATACACGCCGTTGTTCACGCGTTCGTAGATCAGCTGGCTCAGCGCGTTCTGCGCGGCGGTGAGGTCGGCGGGAAACAGGTCGGGCGTGCCGGGTCCGCCGGCGGAAAACTCGTGGTTGAACATCCGGCAGATGTCGTCCTCGGAGTTGTTGACGATCCGCTTCGTCTGCTTGTCCCAGAGCACCGGCACCGTCCAGCGCCCGCGAAACCCCGGGTTCGACGCGCGGTAGGCCTCGCTCAGAAATGCGAAGCCGTTCACCGGATCCTGCGAGAGCCCCGGCCCCTCGCGAAACGCCCAGCCGCGCTCGTCACGCACCGGGTCCACCACCGTGTACCCGATCGCCGACTCGAGCCGCTTGAGACGGCGTACGATCAGCGTGCGATGCGCCCAAGGGCAGGCCAGCGACACATAAAGCTGATACCGTCCCGGCGTCGCCGCGTAGGGCGTGGAGCCGTCCGCTCGGACCCAATCGCGGAAGGCATCCTCCTGCCGTTCGAATTCGCCGTCGCCCCTGTTCTCCTCGGGAAATTGGGCGTGGGTGGTCATGCCGCAGTGTGCGTGCGGAGGTGGATCCTGCAAGGCGATGAACTTATTTCGGGTGGCAGGGATTCCCTGCAGGGGTTGCATGCGGACCGTAACATGGTAGAACCTTGGCCGCTCTCGACCTCATGAAAAACCTCGCCGACCAGATCGGCATCCAAAGCTATTGTTTTCGCGGCTTCAAAGCCCTCGCGGAGGTCCTGCCGCGGCTAAAGGCCTGCGGGTTGGCGACCATTGAGCTCAGCGGTGTGCACGGCGATTTTACGCGCGACGCCGACAGCATCATTGCCCAGTGCCGGGTCGCCGGGATCAGCATTGCCAGCATCGGGGTGGAACGATTCGCGGGCAACCTGGCCCGGGAACGGGCTCTTGCGGAATTCATGCGCCAGGCTGGCGGCTCCGTTATCGCGGTGGACTTCGCCCCGGATGCTGGGCCGGGGGTCTGGCGGGCGGCTGAGCGGGTGGCGGACGAGTTCGATCTACGCCTGGCGATTCACAATCACGGGGGACGTCACTGGCTCGGCAACTCGCAGATGCTCGCGCAGGTGTTTGCGGGTACCTCGCCGCGCATCGGCCTCTGCCTCGACACGGCCTGGGCCCTCGATGCCCACGAGGATCCCGTCGCGATGGCGGAGAAATTCGCCGACCGGCTCTACGGCGTGCACTTGAAGGATTTTGTCTTCGACCACGCCGGACGCCCGACCGATGTGATCCTCGGCGAGGGCAACCTCGACCTGCCGAGGATGCTGGCGTTGCTGCAGGCCAACGAGCGAACCACCAGCGTCATCATCGAATATGAGGGCGACATCGCCAATCCCGGGCCCGCGCTCACGCAGTGCGTCCAAAAAATCACGGCAACCCTGCGCTAGTTCCCCTCTCACTTTCATCGTCACCCATTCCGTTCCCTCCCCATGTCCTCCCGAAAAATCCGTGTCGCCATCGTCGGATGCGGCAACATCGCCAACCGCTACGTCGAACGCATCCAGACTTACGCCGCCTGCGAGCTCGTGGGTTTCTCCGACCTTGATCCCGCCCGGGCGAGGGATTTCGCCGCGAAATATGGCGGCCTCGCCTACGCGAGTCTCGCGGCCCTCCTGGCCGACGCGACCATCGAGCTCGTCGTGAACCTCACCATCCACTTCGCGCACTACGAAGTCGTGAAGCAGTGTCTGCTCGCGGGAAAACACGTGCACACCGAGAAGCCCCTCGCCGTCCGCTACAGCGAGGCGAAGGAACTGGTCGAGCTGGCGGACAGGCTCGGCCTCCGCCTCGGCAGCGCGCCGGTGACGTACATGGGCGAGGCGCAGCAGACGGCGTGGAAACAATTGCGCAGCGGCCAGGCCGGCCAAGTGCGGCTCGTCTATGCCGACATCAACCACGGCCGCATCGAGGAATGGCACCCGAATCCGGAGCCGTTCTACGAGGTGGGCATCCAGTGGGACGTGGGCGTTTATCCGCTGACCCTGCTGACAACCTTCTTTGGGCCCGTGCGCCGTGTGACGGCGGCCGGGAAGGTCGTGTATCCGCACCGCGTCACCAAGGAAGGGCGGAAGTTCACGATTACGACGCCCGACTACGTGCTGGCCATGCTGGAGTTCGAGGATGGGCTCACCGCGCGCTTCTCGGCGAATTTTTATGTGAAAGGCGGCAAGCAGGGCGGCGGCGTCGAGTTCACGGGTGACGACGGCAGTGTGTACCTGAGTGATTTCCAGCGCTTCAACGGCTACGTCGAGCAGTCGGCTCCCGCCGGCGCGCCGTTTGAGTCCGTGCCGCTCGTGCGCAAAGGCTTCGAAGGCTGCGAGTTTGCCCGCGCCGTCGAGGAGATGGCGGAGGCGATGCTCGCCGGTCGGCCGCAGCGCGCGACCGGCGCGCAAGCGGCGCACGTCGTGGAAATCCTTGAGGCCATGGGCACCTCGATGCGGGACGGCGGAGCGGTCGCGGTGACTTCAAACTTCAAGCCGCCGGCGCCGATGGATTGGGCAGTTTGAGGAAAGTCAGAATTAGGCAGGAAGAATTAAGAAGTCGGACCTCCGGAAGGAGCATGTTGCTTGTCTTGCCTTAGCGTTGTCGTTCCCGCCCTAGCCTCGACGGTGGTGGCGCGAAAGCGGACCCCAAGGCGACTTCTGAAACCGCGCCGGCCGGTTCAGCGCGTTGAGGGCAACGCGCTCGGCTTGGATTCAGCCTGAGAGAAACGCCTCAATCCCTTTCGCCTTTGCTTCGTAGAGCGCGGCCCAGCCCTTGGGCAGCCCGAGTGGACGGAAAAAATCCGCGGCCGCCCGGCACGCGGTGGCGGCGTCGGTGAGAAGGGGCATCGCGACGCTGCGATAGGCGGCGGCATCGCGGCCGGTGTTTTCCCACAGGGCGTAGAGGGCGAACTGGAGGCCGATCTCGCGGCCGGCAAAGGCCGTGCTCTCGACGTAGAGTCGCTGGCGCCGGAGATGCTCGCGGCGGGTGGGGCAGGGCGCCGGGCCGTTCCACCAATAATGATAAAACACCGGCGTGTCATCCGCGACCGACTCGGCCTCGGCGAGCAGCCGCGCGGAATCCCGATAGTGGGGAAAGGCCTCGCGCCAGGCGTCAGCCACGGCTTGGAGCGCAGCGGGGAACTCAGCGGGGTTGTAGACGGTCTCCTCCGCGGGCCGAGGCGCGAGCTGGCTGCGACGTAGTTCCTCCAGCGTTTCCGCCCTCGGCTGGGGCGTCTCCTTGCGGTCCGCATACCACATCGGCCACTGGCCCGGGACCCAGGTGCACGCAACCGAGAGCCCTGCGTGGGCGTGATCCAGCGCCTGCCACGCACTGAGCGCGAACTCCCCGGCGTCTTTTCCAAACTGGCGGTGCGCGAGGCGACGGCAGATTCTTGCCGGATCGCCGCGGGGATTCAGGAAAAACTCCCGGCACGCGACCGAGTTGCTCCAGCAATCCTCGCCGGCGTTGCCCCAGTGGTCGAAGACGCCGTCGACGCCGAGCGCATCCCAGCGCCGCAGCTTGGCCGCGATGCCCAGCGGGAAATCCTGGATGTCGCCGAGCCCGTGGACGGTGTCGTCGCCCCAGTGAAAATCGTCATAGCCGATAAAAATCTGGCCGCGCTCGCGGCACCCGCGGCGACTTTTCGCGAGAAAAGCATGCGACTGGCGCTCGCACTGCCATCCGTCCTTTTGCGCCGCAAGGTACAGCCCGCTGGCCGCGGGTAGCGCGGCTTGGCGGCGCAGGAATTCCGCGGCATCGCCATCCCAGCCCCAGCCGGTCGTGAGCACCCGCAGTCCGGGTCGGACCTTACGGCCCTCCTCCACGAGGAAACAAACCAACCGGTCACGCTGCGCGAAATGGCTGAGGCCGCGGCAGCGCGGACAGCTCGCGGGATCGCAGAATTCGCCGCCGGAATCCCGGCCGAAGAGGAAGAGGGTTTCGATCTCCGGGAAATCCGTGAAAAACCGGGCGAGGAGGTCGCGGTAGAACTCCTGGACGCGCGGATGGCTGAAACATAGCACCCGGCCCTCGTAGGTGCCCGACTCGCTGAGCACTTCCCCGGGATAGCGGTCGAGAAATTTTGCGCGCTCCGGCTCTGGCACCCACGGCCCGCCTTGGCACGGCAGTTCGGTGAGCCAGAGCATCGCGCCGAGGCCGTAGTCGGCGCAGTCGTCGAGCAAGCGGCGCAGTCCCGCACGATTGGCGGCGACATCCGGCGCGGCGACCGTGTCGGGAAACACGGGGCTGGTCACATAACCTTGCAGCGAGCGGCGGCTGCCCTGCCAGTCGTGCGAGACGAGGCAGTGGCTCGCCCCCAGTTGCGCGATGAAGCGCACATCGGCGCGTTCCCCAGGCCACGGGCTGAAGCGCGCGTGAAAAATACGCTGGGGAAACTGAAAGGTACCCTCGCAATGCAGACCCTCAGCCAGAGGCTCCCCCGCGACGAGCGCCTCACGCAATGCGACGACCGCCTGCAGCAGGCCCCGCGGCGTGTTGCCGAGCACGTAGAGCGCGCCCGCGTGCAACCGGACGGCGAAGGCATCGAGGCTTGACGGTGCTTCGTGCAACCGGATCGGGCCTTGCGCAACGAGCGGTTGGGCGGCGGGGGTTTCGTCCAGCAGGCCGAGCACCACGCGGGCCGGAGCGAGGTGTCCTGCCAATGCCCCGGCCAGTTCCGACTCCGCGGTGCGGAGAACGCGGCGCAGAGCGGGGGCGGAAGGGTTCATGCGGCGCCGGCAGCATGAGGTAAGAATTGACCGGGAGAAGGATGAAACCGGAAGGCCGGATTACGCCCGATCCGTGGAGCGACGAAGCAGAGCCTTACTCCTCCTGATCCTCGCCGTCGGCGCTGTGGTTGTTCGGCAGTTTCTGGGGGAGAAAATAAAAATACCCCGTCAGCCACCAGCCCCAGGACCGCCGGTAGAGCAGGGCCGGGAGGACGAGTGCGCAGAAGATGATGGCGGCGAGCATGGCCGCCCGCGGCATGGCGCCAAAGCCGTACAGCACGATCGTGGGAACGATGAAAACGAACACCGTCACCGTGTAGTTGACGACAAACGGCCCCAGAAAAAATCCGTCGCCCCGGTCGAACTTCAATCCGCACTCCGAGCACCGGGGATTGACGCGGAAGCTCGGCACCGGGGGAAACAGCGTGTTCGCGCCGCAGTTGGGGCAGTGGTTGGCGAGTCCGCGTGCCAGGATCTGGCCTTGGGTGACCTTCATGGCTGCAAGGAAACCCTGTGCCCCGCGGCCGTCAAAGCCGCGTTCCAAACAGTGTAACGGCTTACGCCTTCAACAAGCAGCACTGCTTGTACTTCTTGCCGCTGCCGCAGGGGCAGGGGTCGTTGCGGCCGACCTTGGGTGCTGCCGATTTGTAAGGAGCGGGCCCGAGGCGCGCCTCACGGGTGTAGAGCCAGCTGCCGTGGGTGCGGTGAAACTCCGCCTTTTCGTGGAGCACTTTTTCGACCTTGTCCTCGGTGCCATACGCCGAGAAATCCACGAAGGCCTTGTCGGGGTTGTCCGTCAGCTCATGCGCGTGCACGACGAGCTTCGTCCATCGCATCGTCGGCTCGCCTTCGTCCGCCACATACGGCGTGCCGGCCGTGGGCCGATAGGTGTCGTGCAGGAACTTGAAATTATAGGCGACATGCGCGGTAAAGCGCGCGCGCATCAGCTGTTCGGCGGTGGCCGCGGTCTGATGGCCGGTCAGGATCGGCTCACAGCAGAGCTCGAATAATTTTCCGCTGCCGCAGGGGCAGGGGAGTCCACGCTGGGGTTTTGGGTCCTTGGCTGGCTCGGTTGACATCCCCCAGAGCTAGCGGGGCGGGGGTGGCCAGCGCGAGGGGAAAGGAATCAACCGGCGAATTTGCCCCGGCCGGGTTGACGAGGGTCGGGCTTTACGCCCGACATGCAGAGAAAACCCATCGGGGATAAACCCCGACCTACAAAAACACCCCGCCTATTTTTGACTCAGGCCAGCTTGGCGCTGAGGGTGATCTTCGCGTTGAGCAGGCGGGAAATGGGGCAGCCGGCCTTGGCCTTGGCGGCGAGCTCCTGGAACTTCGTGTTGTCGAGGCCGGGGATCTTCGCGGACAAAACCAGGTGCGAGGCCGTGACGGTCCAACCGGCGGGCGGGACGTTGTCGAGGGTGACCTCGGCGGTGACCTCGAGCTTTTCCGGGGTGATGCCGGCCTCGCCGAGCACCATGGACAGCGCCATGGCGAAGCAGCCGGAGTGGGCGGCGGCGATCAGTTCCTCGGGGTTGGTCCCCGCGCCGGATTCGAAGCGGGAGGTGAAAGAGTAAGGCGTCGACTTCAAGGCACCGCCGGGGGTCGTGAGACTGCCGGTGCCGGTTTTGAGGGGGCCGTTCCAGACGGCAGAGGCGGAGCGTTTCATGGGAGTACAACCGTGGGGTTGCTTAAGGCGGTTTGCAAACGCGAGAAACGGACGGCGGGTGAAACGGCAGGTGGGTACGTTATGATGGTGGCGCGCTCGTTGCGCGCGGTCTTGCAATCTATCCGATCGGCAAACTGCCCCCGCCGCTAGGCCGGAAGCGCCTTGCGCTAGTGCCGGGCGCCCGCAAGGTTCGCGGGCGTTGCCCGCCCTGCAGTTCAACGCCTTGGTCCGCTGACCTGAGTATCGCCCCTCGCATGGACACCCTCTACACGCTTTGCCGTTCCGCGGATAACCACCACGCCCCGCCCTTCACCGCCGAACAGGTGGCGGAGATCGCCGCGCACAAGGCGTCGCATTTTTCCCATGCGGCGGCGGAGAATCCCCTCGTCCAGGAGATCCTCACCGGCGGCACGATCACGTATTTCAACCTGAAGAAGGACGACCGGCGGAAGTTCCTCGAGGGGCCGGCGACGTTTTTTCGGACGCATGAGATCCTCCGCCGCACGCGCGGTTCCAACGCTCCCATCCTCATCGGCGGCCGGGAATACACCCACAACTCCGTCGCCGGGATGTTTGGGCGCTGCGTCCCCAATGCGAAGCTCGAGCACCTGCCGTGGTTCTCGCCGGCCCGCTACGTGACCTCGCTGGCCTATGTCTGGGGCGTCACGCTGCTCGTCGCCCATCTCTTCGCACGGGATAATCCGGCCATGGGCACGTTTGACCCGTTTATCCTCTATCATGTCGGGCTGTCGGGCACGATCGTGGCGCTCGTTTACACCGCGGTGAAGAGCAACCGCGATGTGCGCCAGTCCGCGCCATGGAATTCCGCGACCTACCTGGATCTCAATGCCGACCTCGTCCGCCGCAATTCCCCCGCGCTCGCCGCCGCGCGCAAGGAATTCATGCCGCAGCAAAAGGGCTTCAAGGATCCCACCTTCTACTACGCCCTTGCGCGCCGCATCGAGGCGCATGATTTCGACGCGGAACTCGCCCGCGAGGTGGGATCCCCCGCCCGGGTCTGAACGGCGTCGGGGGGCCGGGCGCTTCGCGCACCGCTGCTTTTCCAGCGCCTTGGGATTGGCACCGCCGGAGGGCCTTCGTCCCGCTGCCGCGCGCGGAGCGCCCGGCCCATCCGGCGGCGTTGGCAATTTGCCGGAACCGGGCATGGTGTGGGATGGTTCCCTTTTCGGTTCTCGACCTTTCCTCGATCATCCAGGGCGGCTCGGCTACGCAGGCGTTGCAGCACACGCGGGAACTCGCGCGCCATGCCGAGCGGCTGGGCTTCCGCCGCTATTGGGTCGCGGAGCATCACAACCTGCCCGGCATCGCGAGTGCGGCGACCGCGGTCGTCATCGGCCATATAGCGGCCGGCACCTCCACGATCCGCGTCGGCTCGGGCGGCGTGATGCTGCCCAACCATGCGCCGCTGGTGATCGCCGAGCAGTTTGGGACCTTGAACGCGCTGTTTCCCGGGCGCATTGACCTCGGGATTGGACGCGCGCCCGGGACGGACCAGGTGACGGCGCGGGCGCTGCGCCGGGGGCGGCCGGACTCGGTGGACACGTTTCCGCAGGACGTCGCGGAACTGCAGTCGTATTTCCATCCCACGGTGGCGGGGCAGCTGGTGCAGGCGGTGCCCGGCGCGGGCCAGGACGTGCCGGTGTGGCTGTTGGGCTCGAGTCTCTACAGCGCGCAGCTCGCGGGGATGTTGGGACTGCCGTTCGCGTTTGCGTCGCATTTCGCGCCGGATCACCTCGCCTCCGCGCTCAAGATCTACCGCCACGAATTCCGTCCGTCCGCCGCGTTGAAGAAACCGTATGCGATGGCGGCGATCGCGGTCTTTGCCGCGGAAACGGACGTGGAAGCGGCGCGGTTGTTCACCTCGCTCCAGCAAAGTTTCATCAGCCTGCGCAACGGCACGCCCGGCCCCCTACCGCCGCCGGTGGACAGCATGGAGGGCGTCTGGTCGCCGGTCGAACAAGCGGGAGTCGAACACACGTTTCGCGAGGCAGTGGTCGGGTCACCGGTGGCGATTCAGCGCGGGCTCTCGGCGTTCCTCAAAAAGACGGGCGTGGACGAACTGATGGTGTCCGCGGCGATTTTCGACCACGCCGCGCGGCTGCGTTCTTTTGAGCTGGTAGCGGAGGCCCGCGAAGCCCTGGCTTCGAAGGCCGCCTGAGGTGGGCGGGGCACGTCCCGCGCCCGCATTCGTCCACGCGCTCAGCGGCGATTTTTAACCGGCAGCTGGATGCAAGGTGTCGAGCTGACACCCGTCAGCAATGCGGGCACGGGACGTGCCCGCCCACCCAGCGTGTCAGGCGGTGGCGTCGGCGGTTTTCTGGCCGATGCGGAAGATGACAAACTCGGCGGGCTTGACCGCCGCCGCGCCCACCAGGCATACGAGCCGGCCGTTATCGAGGTCGTTCTGGGTCATCGTGGTGCGGTCGCATTTCACAAAGTAAGCCTGTTCAGGTTTGCTGCCGAGGAGCGCCCCGCTTTGCCATTCGTTAAGGAGGAAATCCGAAATCGTGCGGCGGACATTGGCCCAGAGCGGCTCGGCGTTGGGCTCGAATACCGCCCATTGCGTGCCGCCCTCGATGGAGTTTTCCAGATAGACGAAATAGCGGCGGAGGTTGACGTATTTCCACTCGGGATGGGAGGAGGTGGTGCGGGCGCCCCAGACCCGGTGGCCGCGTCCGGCGAAGAAGCGGAGGCAATTGATTCCGAGGGGATTGAGGATGTCCTGTTCAGGGAGCGTGAGGTTGCGCTCGAAACGCAGGGCCGACTGGACGACCTCGTTGGCCGGCGCCTTGAACACGCCGCGCTCGACGTCGCTGCGGGCATAGATGCCGCAAATGAAGGCGGAGGGCGGCAGCGTGATTTCTACCGGCGAGCCGGGCGTGGCGGAATTGAAGGCGGGATTGGTCGTGACGATCCAGGGGTAATAGAGCGCGGCGTAGGTGGAATCGAAACGGGCCTTGTAGGTCTGCACTGCGGCGATGTCCTGCCCGGCCGGGGAATCGAGCACGGCGATGCGATCGCGGTTCTGTTCCGCGTGGGCCACGAGTTGGTTGGCAATCCCGGTGGAGAGCGCGGTGGGGAAAGCGGAGTGGCCCGGCGCGGCGACGATGGCCACGTCGGGCAGTCCCGCCAGCAGCGCGAAGGCCTTCTTGTAGTCAGGCAGCGTGGGGGCGACGTCCGTGCCTCCGGTAAGAACGATGGTTTTCGCCTTGGCTCCGGCATCGGGAGTCAGCGCGGCGAACAACTCGAAGACTGTGACGGTACTGGCGACATCGAACGCGAACGGCTGAGTGAGTTGGTCGGCGGGCGTGACGGGTTTCTTTTTTAAGATCGTGCCGAGGTAGCGCGGATGCTGCGAATCGAGTCCGAGGTCCGCATAGGTGTTACTGTGCCCGTCGGCGTCGAGCGTGGTGACCAGCAACGTGAGCAATTCCATGCCCGTGATTTCGTCGGCGGGAGTGAGCGCGTGGACGGTGGCGGAGTTGGTGCACCAGCGACCCTTTTGTTTGGCGAGAAGGAGGGGTGGCGTGGACTTGATCCGCAGGAAACTGCCGTCAACGGCGATCGAAGCCGTGGCGATCGAGGCGGGTGGGGCGGCGAATTGGATTTTGACCGTGCCATTGCCGGCGGCACCGGGAAAGCGGGCGGTGAAGCGGGAGGTTTTGCCCGGCACGAGTCGCGCGCTGGTGGCGGTCTTGGACCGGCCGGCGACGCGGGCCACGTGGAGGCGGGTCCCGCCCTCGGAGAAAAAAGCGCGAACGCCGTGGGCGATATGGTTGAGCGGAGGTGCGAATCCCAGGTCCGCGCAACCGCCGTAGCTGCGCTCAAACTCGGCGAAGCTGGTGACCAGCGCGGGCGCGAGGCTCGCGGGCCCGAAACGCGTGGGACCGACGAACGCGGTGGTCGCCGTGCTCACGCCCCTGATGCTTTTGCTCCGGAAACCCGTCTCTTCCACAAAAACTCCGGGCGCGATGTAGTCGGGCATAGGGAAGTAGACCGGAACATGGCCCGGCGGTGCGGGGACGCTAGCCGGAATTACCGCGAAATCCTACGGACAAATCCGGCCCGCCGCGGGTTGACGCTCCCTCCGCGACCCGGGATATTCCCCCCATGAAAGAAATCCTGACCGATGCCGCGGACCGGGCGATTCGTTATCTCGAGGGTTTGGAATCGCGGGCCGTCGCCCCCACTGCGTCTGCCATCGCGAAACTGGGCCTGCTGGACGAGGCGTTGCCGGCGAAAGCGGGCGACCCGGCCCAAACGCTGCGGCTCCTGGACGAAGTCGGTTCCCCGGCGACGATGGCGATGGCGGGTCCGCGGTTCTTTGGCTTTGTCATCGGCGGCGCGCTCCCGGTGACGCTCGCGGCCAACTGGCTGGCGGGTGCGTGGGACCAGAACACCGCCTATTATCGCGCGACGCCGAGCGCGGCCTTGTTTGAGCAGGTGGCGCTGCGGTGGCTGCTGGATATTTTGCAACTGCCTCCGAGCTGCAGCGGCGCGTTTGTGACCGGCGCGACGGTGGCGAATCTCTGCGCGCTGGCCGCGGCGCGTCACGCCGTGCTGAAAACCGCCGGCTGGAATGTCGAAGCGCAGGGGCTTTTCGGCGCGCCGCCGATCACGGTCATCGCGGGAGGCGAAGTGCATCCGTCGGTGACGAAGTCGCTCGGCATCCTCGGCCTTGGCCGGACCCGCGTCGTGAAGGTGCCGGTGGACGGGCAGGGGCGGATGCGCGCCGATCAAATGCCCGCGATGTCGGGTCCGACGATTGTCGTCGTGCAGGCTGGCAACGTGAATACCGGCGCGTTTGATCCGATCAGCGAGGTCTGCCGCGTCGCGCATGCCGCGGGCGCGTGGGTGCATGTGGACGGTGCCTTCGGGCTCTGGACGGCGGCGGTGCCGGCGCGCCGGCACCTGGCGGCGGGGATCGCGGACGCGGACTCATGGGCGACCGACGCCCACAAGTGGCTCAACGTGCCCTATGATTGCGGCCTCGCGTTCGTGCGCGACCCGCTGGCGTTGCAGGCGGCGATGGCGATCACGGCCGAGTATCTCCCGACGCAAAGTGAGTTTCGCAATCCGGCGGATTTTACGCCCGAACTGTCCCGGCGCGCCCGCGGCGTCGAGGTCTGGGCGGCGCTGCATTCGCTCGGACGAGAAGGCCTGGCCGCGATGATCGAGGCCAACTGCGCGCAGGCGCAGCGCTTCGCCCAAAAACTCGCGGCGGGCGGCTGTGAAATTCTCAACGAGGTGGTGCTGAACCAAGTGCTGGTGGCGTTTGGCGACGCGGAGAAAACCAACCGCGTTATCCAAGGTGTGCAGGCCGATGGCACGTGCTGGTGCGGCGTGACGGTGTGGCAGGGACGGACAGCGATGCGGATCAGTGTGTCTTCGTGGGCGACGACCGAGGCCGACGTGGACCGCAGCGTTGCGGCGATCCTGCGGGTGGCGCGCGCCTGAGTGGGTGCGCCTGAGCGGGTGCGCCTGAGCGGGTGGGCGGCCACGTCCCGGTGGCCGCATGGATTGTTCTTTTCCATAGTCGAGTGAGATTTGAATGCGGGCACAGGGACGTGCCCGCCCACCTGCGCATGACGGCTTGCGGTGGGCGCGGCCAGCCGGCCTACTGCGGGCCCTTCATGGACTTGCGGGAGACGCTACCACCCCACGCCAGTTGGCTTCGCCAACTTTATCCCCGGCTGCGCACGCATTGGGTGGCGAAGTGCATCGGCACGACGCTCGGGATGACGTTTTTCTTCATCGTTTATTTCTGGGTGCTGCACCACCCCTTTTACCCCATCACGATCATGCCACTCACGGCCGTGGACCGCTGGATCGGCTTTCGGCCGGAGGCGCTCGGGTTGTATATTTCGCTGTGGATTTACGTATCGCTCGGACCGGCGTTTTTAACCGAACGCCGTGAGCTGAGCTCCTACCTGCTGGCCGTGGTCGTCCTCAGTGTGATCGGGTTGGGGATCTTCTTTTTTTGGCCGACGGCTGTGCCCACGTCGGCGCTCGGGCTGCCGGGGCACCCCTTTTTTGCCATGCTGGAAAAAGTCGATGCCTCGGGCAATGCCTGCCCCTCGTTACACGTGGCGTTTGCAGTGTTCACCGCCTGCTGGTTTCAACGCCTGCTCACTGAGATGGGTGCGGGCCGGGTCGCACGGACTCTCAACTGGCTGTGGTGCCTGGGAATTCTCTACTCGACGATCGCCACCCGCCAGCACGTCGCGCTCGACGTTTTGGCTGGGGCGGTCCTCGGGGCGGTGGTCGCAAGCGTCAACCTGCGGCTGCTCCGGCGCGCGGCCTGACTCAGGGTCAGGGTAGCTTCTTGTCCACGCGGACACGGAAGTGCTCCATGATGAGGAGCAGGCCGGCAACGAGGGCGAGTATACCGATAACCCACATCGGGATCGAGAGACCGACGATGATGTTCAGGCCGAACACGATCAGGAAGATTGCGAGGAAGATATGCGCCATGGGGAGGGGGAGGCTGAGTTGAGGGGTGAGGTACAAGGGATGGACAGCGGAATCAGACCATGGTTGGGCCACGGATGATAATAAAGCCCGGCTTGTGCGGCCGGGGCGGGTGGGCCAGGCTGTCTTCCCCGCTCCCCTCATGAAAAAGCCTACCGCCGAGGAGAGGAAACACCGCTGCACCCGCAAGCGCCGGTATCGCAGTCAGGGGGATGCCCTGGATGCCGCTATGATCGCGGGCGCAGGGCGTTCACGGAAAGCCTACCTTTGCCCGCTTTGCCAGAATTGGCACCTCAGTTCCGCGTAGGTGAGGGTTTACCCTCGATATTCAGATGCCGGACATCGGGCATAAAGCCCGACCTGCAGGACCCAGGTCTGGTTTGCAAAACCGGGGGCGGGGAATAGCGTGCTTTCCGGTTATACCGCCCTTTTTCCTGATAAAATATCACGGCACAATTTCGTCCCTTTCGCAGTCTCACCCGTAGTATCTTTCATCCCACTCCAATCATGAAAACTAAACTTTTCCCGGCCTTCGTCATCGCGGCGGGCCTCTTTACCTGCGGCGCCAGCGCTCAGGTGGCCAGCGCGGAGGTGGCTGACACCACCGCCGCTCCCCAGCCCACCCAAGTCGTCTATTCGCCCCGACTGCCCTCCGCGACCGAACTTTCGAACGTCGCCGCGGCCCAGGGACTGACGATCGACAAGATCATCCAGACCGCGTCGCAAATGACGTTGGTTTATCGCACCGCCAGCGGACAGACGAACACCGTCGCTTACATGCTCCTGCCGGCGGCTGGGAGTGCCCCGGGTAGTGCTCCGACGAGCCTGCCCGCGACGGTTTCGACCACCACGATTGCAGCGCCGACGTCACCCGCGCCGCAGGTCGTCTACGTCACGGCGCCGGCTGCGCCCCAAGTTGTCTATTACTCCGCGCCCGCGCCGGTCTATTACTCGCCGTATTATTATCCCGCCTCCTATTACTCACCTTGGTATTCACCGGTATCGGTGAGCCTAGGCTTTGGTTTGGGTTATTACGGCGGCAGCTCTTACCGGGGTGGCTATCGCGGGGGCCACCACGGGGGCCACCACGGTGGCTATTACGATGGTGGCGGACGTCACGGCGGCCGTGGCCGGCATTAATCGTAACCGCGCTTCCTCGACTTCATTGAGACACATTTACCAGCCATGAATCGGAAAACACTCCTCATCTCCTCCCTGGCCATTTCCGCACTCCTCACCGGATGTGTGGGGACTGGCCCCAACACGCAGTCCGGCGCAGTCGGCGGTGCCGCCCTCGGCGCCCTGGCCGGTGCGATCATCGGGAACAACAGCGGCAATCGCGATGCCGGCGCCGGTGCGTTGATCGGCGCCATCGCAGGTGGCCTGGCCGGTGGCACGATCGGCAATGCCAAGGACAACCAGGAAGGCGCGGTTTACGGCGCTTCCCAGCCCCAGCCCACGGCATATTATCGGAGGACGATCGTGCAGCAGGCGCCGCCGGCGGTTCCCGCCCCGCTCAACGACGTAATGCCGCCGTCACCGGGCGCGAATGCGCTCTGGGTGCCCGGTTACTGGGATTTCAACGGGAGTGCCTACACTTGGACTGCCGGGCATTGGGAAATTCCCCCACCGATGAGCACGACCTACGTTGCGGCCCATTGGGAAACCCGGGCCGGCGCCAACGTGTTTGTGCGCGGGTATTGGCAGTAACGATTTCGCCCGATTCGACGCGGCGATTCCGGGCGACCGGGACGCCGCGTTTTTTATTAACTGGAAGGCAAGGCAAGGAGGCTGTCGGCGCCTTTGCTCTCGTGCTCGGTCTTGAGATATTTCTGCCCGGCGTAGGTCACGACAATGATGCGTTCCGTGCGGTCCTTGGTCGTTACGAAAAATTCGTCGGTGCCCGCCTCGATTGCCGTGATGGCGGCCTGCTGGGACAGCTTCCAACGGGACTTGTCGGAGTTGAGCCCGCCGATCGACTCGATGCGCTCATGCGGGTCGTAGCTGTAGGCTTTTTGGGCAAAAGTGATGGTGCGGCGGTGGACGGGACGGGCCATGGGAGAATCTTTCGTTAATCAATTGGACTGCGGAACCCGGCACCGTACCCGCGGTAACCGGGATTAGCGAATTAAACCTCCGCGCGGGCGAACTCCGGGTTGACCGGCGGCGCAATGTCTTGCCGGATGGAGCCACGATGGCGCGAAGCGTGGTCCTCAAACACAGTCCGCGGTGCGGACGCTGCCAGCTTCCGCCCCGATGGTGTATCTGCGCCGGATTCGAGGAAGTAAACAGCCCGGTGACGGTGGACGTCCTCATGCATCACATGGAAGCATGGCGGCCGAGCAGCACAGGGCACCTCATCCGGCGCCTGATTCCGACGGCAAATGTGCATCTTTACCGACGGGAACGTCCGCTCGAACCGGAGACGATCATCCAACCCGGCAAGAACCTCTGGATCCTGCACCCTCTGGGCGAGCCTCTGCCCGCGGTCCCGCCGCCGCCATCGGACCTGCAGGTGCTGCTGCTCGACGGCACCTGGCGTCAGGCCGGGGAACTGATGCGGGCAGTGGAGCCGTGGGGGCGGAAAATCTCCCTGCCCATGACCGGTGCGAGCCGCTACTGGCTGCGATCGCAGGCAGGGGAGGGGAAATTCTGCACGATGGAGGCGCTGCTGTTCCTGCTGGCCGCGCTTGGACTGCAAATGGAGCACGCGAAACTGCGGCGTCAGTTCGAGCTGCACGTGTATGCCGGGCTTTGTTCGCGCGGCGCCAAAGCCAAGGCGGCGGAATATCTCGCCGAGTCCCCGGTGCGGGCGGCGTTTCCGGAGCTGCTTGATGAGCTGGCGCGGCACCGCACGCGCGACGTCGGAGCATGACGGAGAACAGGCCTCCCGGTCCGTTTCGTCGTGCCGTCCCCCCGCCCATCAACGGACCGGGAGGTCCGTTCCCCTTCCATTGAAGTCGCCGGGTTTATTCAGCGGCAACGGGCTTGCCAAGCATGGCGCCGTTCCCAATACCCGACCCTGTATGGCCGAGCCGCACACCCCACCCGTCATTGACTGGTATCGCACGCCGATCCCGACGGACGTCTTTAAAAAACTGCACCGGAGGAGCGACGCGAAGGCGTTCGTTTACACGCTCGGTTTCCTCGCGTGCTACGCGACGACGGCGACGCTGGCCTTTCTCTCGTGGTCTCATCACCAGCCGTGGTATCTCACAGTGCTGCTGGTTTTCGTGCACGGCACGGTGGCGAATTTCATCGTCAACGGCATGCACGAGCTCGGCCACGGCACGGTGTTCAAGACGAAGATCTTCAACGAGATCTTCCTCCGGCTGTTTTCGTTTCTCTACTGGCTGCACCCCGACGTGTTCAGCGCCAGCCACCAGCGGCATCACCGCTACACCTTGCACAATCCCGACGACCAGGAAGTGGTGCTGCCGACCAAGCTGATGGTGAAGAACTTCCTCGAGCAGGCGTTTTTCAACCCGCGCGGCATGCGCTGGATGTTCCTCTACACGCTGCGGCTCGCCTGCGGCCGGTTCACCGGCGCGTGGGAGTTGATCTGCTATCCGCCCGACCAGCCGAAACTGCGCCGCGTCCCGATCCTGTGGGCGCGCGTCGTGCTCGCCGGGCACGTGTTGATTACAGCGGTGTCACTCTACTTCGGGCTATGGATCATCCCAGTGCTGATCTCGCTCACGCCGTCTTACGGCGGCTGGCTGTTTTTCCTCTGTAACAACACCCAGCACATCGGCCTGCAGGACAAGGTGCCGGATTTCCGCCTGTGCTGCCGCACCGTGCTGCTGAATCCCGTGACGGCATTTCTCTTCTGGCAGATGAACTACCACATGGAGCACCACATGTTCGCCGCGGTGCCCTGCTACAATCTTAGGCAGCTCCACCTGGCCGTGCGCCACGATGTACCGCCGGCGCCCGACGGGCTGGTCGCGGTGTGGCGCCACATTATCTCCGTGCTCCAGCGCCAGGCGAAGGAGCCGACCTACCAATATGTCGCCGTGCTGCCCGCCACCGCCGGTCCACTGAAGCCGGTGAATGCCTAGCGCTGGCGGAGCCGGCTCCATGTATCCCGCAGCTGCGGGGCGGGTGCAGCGTAACTTTGCCCTCTCGATGAAATCCTATCGCCCCTTCGCCCGCGCAATTTCCGTCTGGCCGAAAAAACTGGCGGGCCGGATGAATACTTGGGTGAGCTTTCACGCGCGCGTGGAGCTGCCCGGCTCGCGCCCCGCCACCCTGCGGATGGCCGCGGCGCAGGCCTACCGGGTGTGGGTGAACGGCGTGCTCGTCGGTCGCGGCCCGGCGCGCACGGCGCACAAGCATGCGCGCGTGGACGAGTGGGCGGTATCGGCCGACGCCACCGGCTTGGTGCGAACGGTGATCGAGGTGATGGAGTATGGCGTCCCGACGTTTTGTTCGACGAATGAGCCGGCGTTCTGCTGCGCGGAGATTGTCGTGGGCAAAACGGTCGTGGCGTGGACCGCGCCGCGCGACGGCGGCTTTAGGGCCGAGCATCGGACCGAGCGCGTGCAAAGGGTCGAGCGGTTCAGCTATCAGCGTGCCTTTGCCGAAGCGTATCGAATGAGCGCAGCCGGTCTCACCTGGCGCGAGCCGGGTTACGCGCCGAAGCGTCCGCTCCCGCTGGCCCGCGTGAGTTACGCGCGCACCTGGCTGCCGCGGGGCATGGCCTATCCCGATCTTTCCGTGGCCCAGCCCCGGGTGAGCGCGGTGACGGGGCGGGCCCTGCCGTTCCGCGCGGCCGTATTCGCGAAGTCGGAAAAGTGGCGCCATATCTTCGACGTCCCCAAGACCTCCGCCGGCTTTCCCGTCGAACGGCTGGACTGGCCAGTTTACACGCCGCTCGCGGGCACGACGTTCCAGTCCACCGGGACGGCGCGACTGCAACGGGGCCTTCCCCTCACGCTGCGCCCCCGCGCCTGGGTGCGCGCGGACTTTGGCGGCGATTGCACCGGGTTTCCTGCGGTTCGTGCCCAGAGCCGGAAAGGCGCGCGCCTGCTGCTCGTGTTCGACGAGATTCTCGTGGAAGGCCAGATTAAGTTCGACCGCTCGTCGTGCGAAAACGTGATCTGGCTCGACCTGGCGCCGGGCGCCACCGTCGACTTTGAAGCGTTCGAACCGTACACGTTCCAGCATCTGCAGGTCATCGCCTGGTCGGGTACGGTTGAGGTCTCGGACATCCACCTGCGCCATTATCAGAATGGCACGGTTTTGCGCGCGGGGCCCCGTTCGCTGGCACCCGCCGCAGCGCGCGTGCGCCGGGCCGCGCTGGCGAGCTACCGGCAGAACGCCCTCGACCTTTTCATGGACTGTCCGGGACGCGAACGGGCGGGATGGCTGTGCGACAGCCTGTTTACGGCGCGCGCCGAGTGGCACCTCACCGGGGACAACCCCATCGAGCGGGCCTTCCTGCAGAATTACCTCGTGATGCCGCCGCGGCCCGAACTGCCGCGCGGGATGGTGCCGATGTGCTATCCGGCGGAACCGCTGAAGAACGAATTCATTCCGAACTGGGCGATGTTTCTCGTCATCCAGCTCGACGAGGCGCGCCGCGTGCGCCGGCTGCCGGCGGAGTGGCAGCCGCAGATCCGGCGCTGTGTGCAGGGGTTGGTGGACTATTTCCGGAAGTTCGAAAACGAGCGCGGGCTCCTTGAGCGGCTCGAGAGCTGGATTTTCGTCGAATGGTCGAAAGCGAACGACTTCGTCAAGGAGGTAAACTTCCCGACGAACATGCTCTATGCGATGATGCTGCGCTCGGCCGCGCAGTTGCTGCGCGAACCGAAACTGGCCTCTCAGGCGGCGCGGATCGACGCGACGGTGCGCGAATTGTCCTGGCGCGACGGCGTGTTCCTCGACCATGCGGTCCGCGACCACCACCACCAGCTCGTCGTCCGCAACGACGCCAGCGAGGTGTGCCAGTATTACGCCTTCTTCACCGGCCTGGCCACGCCGCGCTGCGAGAAGGCCCTCTGGCAGCGGCTGGTGCGCGCCGACTATGGCACGCTGCTTCCGGCGAATGTCTTTGTGGGAAAAATCATGCGCTTTCAGCTGCTGATTGAAAACGGTGAGCACGAGGCGGCCCGTCGCGAGTTGATGAAAAATTACCTGCCGATGGCGAAGACGACGGGCACACTTTGGGAGCTCTTCCAGAAGAATGTGAGCTGCAACCACGGGTTCACGTCGTATGTCGCGGTGTTGATTGACCAGCTGGCGGCCACGAAGCGGACTTGATTAACCGCGAAGAGCGCAAAGGTCGCGAAGGCCAAGCCTGTTCAATCCACGGAAACGGGAATTGGTTTTCTGGCTGAGCTTCGCGGTCCTTGAGGCCTTCGCGGGAAAATCGGCGGCCGAGACCGCTCACGGCGCCGGGTGCCATTCTGCTGAGGGCCAGTTGTAGATGAAACGCGGGTCAGGGATGTTCCACGCGACCGTGCGCGCGTGCGGGCGGCGTACGCCGGGAATGGCGGCGATCGGGTCGGCGAGCGCGCTGAAGGCAAATTCGACCGACACCTCGGCCGGCATGGGCAATTTCCAAGCGCGTGCGGCGGCGCGGTTCGTGAGCGCGGCCGCGACATCGCGCCGGATCTTGGCCCGCACATCGCCTACAGGATAGAGTTCGCACGTCGCCCAGCCGGTGCCGCGCTTGGTGGCGGTGGTCGCGACCCAGGGGAAGAGCTGGCGGGCCTCCGTGCAGAGCGCCTCGTCGCCCGACACGTGCAGGAGCGGCACGCCGCAGGCGCCGGCGTACAGCGCGAACTGGCTCATCTCACCGTGTTCTTCCCCGTTGATCCGGAAGCGGCAAAGCTCCTTGGGGATCTGGGTGTGGTCGAGAAAGCCGTTCACCGTGCCGGCCATGGCGTGCTGGCCGACCATCAGCACGCCGGTGACTTTCCCGTCGAGTCCGCCGAGTTTGATCGGAAGGGCGTGCTCCAGTTTCCGCAGTGACGCGCGCGGATCGAGGGCGACGCGGGTGAAGGCCTGCTGGCGGTTGCGGCCGTGTCCATCCCAGACGATGACCTCCGAGGCGCCGGCATCGAAGCAGCCGGCGACCGTGGCGTTGGTGTCGGCGGCGAGTTGCGCGAGTCCTTGCAGGTATTCGGGCGCGGAGTCATCCGCGGCGTAGCACTGTTCCCAGTCACTCACGCCGGCGAGGCCTTCCATGTCGGTTACTATGCAGACAATCACGGAATAATAACGCGGGTGGACTCCCGCGAGGACGGAGCATCGCGAATTGTGGGCCGCAGTAAAGGCTGGTGCGTGCTCAGGGTCAGTCGGGCGCACCTGTCCCAGTTAAATCAGTCAACCGGCGGCCTTCGGACCGCCAAAACCAAACAAACCCCAAGGAGAAAAGTCATGAAAAGGAACCTGATCGCCGCGTTGTTCGCCGTCTGCTGCGGCCTCACTGTCAGTCTATCCGCCGTCGCCGCCGACGCGGGGAAGTCCGCTGAACCCAAGCCGCCGACCTATTCGGCCAGGTGCAAGTCGCCCTGCAGCTTCAGCGTAAAGAGCCACGACAAGTCGGAGGTCGTGGCGATCCTGCAGGACCATGCCAAGGCCCATCACAACGGCCTGGTGTTGGCGGACGCGGACGCCGAGGCGCTGGTCAAGACGACCGAGCCGAAGCTGAAGCCGTAAGTCTGGCGTTCAACGCAGACAGCGAGAAAAGAAGGAGAGCAGAGCCCTGCCCAGTGGCGGGGCTCTGCCATTTTTAAGAAGGATCGATGTGGGTCGGGCTTCACGCTCGATATCAGCGTATCGGGCGTAAAGCCCGACCTCCGCCCGCTCCCTCAATGCCAGTAGCCCTGGATGTAAACGTAGCCGCCGCGGCGATGTTCCCAGTGCGGCTGGACGTAACCGCGATAACGGCGGTGCGGCGGACGGACCCAGCGGCCTCCGACCCAGACGTATTGGGCGCCGTCATAGGCGTAGTAGCCGTTGACCCAGACGTAGCCGGGGCCGGGTTGATAAACGACGACTTGGGGCGGCGGAGGCGGTGGAGCCGGAGGCTGGGATACGACGACATTGGTCGTAGCCTGGGCCTCGGACGTGTAAAGCGTGCCGCGTTCGTGATCGAGGCTGTTGCCCATTGTGCCGCCGAGAACGCCACCCGCGGCGGCGCCAATCAGTGCGCCGGAGGCGCCGTTGTGGCTGCCGCTGTTGTTGCCGATGATGGCACCGGCAAGAGCGCCAAGAGCCGCGCCGCCGACTGCTCCCTGTTGGGTATTGGGGCCTGTGCCGACACAGCCGGTCAGGAGGCCGGTGAGGGCTAAGACGGTTAAAGCAAACTTGGAGGAGTTCATGGTCGGATCCTTGGGACGAAAACTACGGGGGAAGTGTTCCATGGAATTCAATGACGCCTGCCAAGTTTCAAAGTCACAGGTACCGGTGATTTTTATCCGGAATTGCGCTGATCCGCCCGATAAGACGCCGGCGGGAGATCACTCGAAATGGAACAGCCCGGGGGGGAGGGGGAGGGGGGCCAAAAATCATGGAGGCCGCCACGGCCACAACCATCCAAGTGCTTATCTTGGGCGTGCGTCGGTGGACGTCCACGATCGAGCGCCCGTCACCTAAGTCGACGCTCAAGGGAGGAAGAAAGCTGACGCAGTTGAGGAAACGGGCAGAGCCACCCCACCCAAAACTGCGGCTTACTTCCCGAACATTTTCGCGATGATAAAGATCACCACGGCGCCGAAGAAACCGCCGCCGAGGAGAAGGTAAATCAGGGAATAACCAGCGGCCGCGATGGGCATCAGGACGGTGAGGAATGTGATCATGGGAGTAGAGGGTTGGATATTGGAGGAGAGGTGCCAGGCACCAGGGTGGGCTGTAGCATGGTAGCGGCGAAACCGTTTGGGTTCCCCGTCATCGTGATTCCGGCCCGGACGTTTGCAGGCTCGCCAAGCAACCAGCGGCCTCAAATATGCCCGAATGAGCAATCCGTCCGCCCGGAAGCCCGCCGTGAGCTTCATCTTCGTCACGGTTGCACTTTCGGTGGTCGGATTTGGACTGCTGATTCCCGTCCTGCCAAAACTCGTCGTCCAACTTCAAGGCGAGGGTATCGCTTCGGGTTCTTACACCTATGGCTGGCTGATTAGCATCTACGCGCTGATGCAGTTTGTCGGCTCGCCGATTCTCGGCGCGCTTTCTGACCGCTACGGCCGGCGGCGCATTATCCTCATCGCGACGGCGGGATCGGCGGCGGACTACGTGATCATGGCGATGGCGCCCAATCTGATCTGGTTTTTTGTGGCCCGCACCATTGCCGGTTTCACCGCTGGCGTGCTCTCCACGGCCAACGCCTACATCGCTGACGTGACCGCGCCGGAGAAGCGCGCCCAAGCCTTTGGCATCATTGGCGCCGCCTTTGGCCTGGGTTTCGCGATCGGCCCCGTCATCGGGGGGCTGCTCGGCAGTATTGATCTCCGCCTGCCCTTTTGGGTGGCGGGTGGCTGTTCCGCGCTGAACTGGCTCTGGGGCTATTTCATGCTGCCCGAATCGTTGAAGGAGGAGAATCGGCGGAAATTTGATTGGAAACGGGCGAACCCGATTGGCGCGCTGCTCGCCTTGAAACGATTTCCCGCCGTCCTGGCGCTGGCTGAATCGTATTTCATTCTGATGCTGTCGCAGACGATGCTCTATTCCACCTGGGCGCTCTACATGGATTACCGCTATGCCTGGGGGCCCAAGGGCATCGGCATCTCGCTGGCGTTCGTCGGCGTAGCCAGCGGCCTTGTGCAGGGGTTGCTCATCAAGCGGATTGTCCCGCGGATCGGCGACACCCGGGCGGTCGTCCTGGGCCTCTGTATCTCCATCGCCGCATTGATCGGCTACGGTCTGGCGACGCATGGCTGGATGATTTACGTCATCATTTGTGTCGGAGCTTTCGCCGGCATCGCCACTCCTGCCCTGCAGTCTTACATCACGAAACACGTGCCGCCCGATGAGCAGGGCAGCGTGCAAGGGGTCCTGACGGGGTTGCAGAGCGCGGCCGGCATCCCTGGTCCCTTCATTGCGACCCATAGTTTTGGCTGGGCGATTTCCCCGGCGCGCTCATTTCACATCCCCGGCATTGCGTTTTTTGAAGGGGCGTTGCTGACCGCGGTGGCGCTGCTGCTCGTGGCGCGCAGTTTCAAACGCGATTTGACGCTGAAAAAGCTCTCCGCCTCCATCGCGGCCACGAGCCCGTGATGGGAGCCCGGGCGGTGACGTCAGACGTCGGGGGCGATCTGATTGAACGATTCGGGGCACGGGTGGTTTTTTGGGGCGGGTTGTCCCCGACAGGTATTCAGCAGTTCGGGCGTGAAGCGGGCCGAGCTCTAGCCGGCCGAAGAGAAAACCGCTTACGGACTGGCGGCGCGGGCGGGTTCGCGTAGCATCCCGGACATGAAAATCACGACTTGGGCCGGGTGGGGCGTGGGCAGCTTGGTGGGCGTGTTGGGGCTGGCGGCGGCTGTCGTCACGTCGGAGCTGAAGCCGGCAACGGCCTCCTCATCGGAGCTGGCGCCCGCGACGGCAGCAGATCCCTACGTGCAGGAAATTCAGGTGTGGCAAGCGCAGCGCGCTGCGAATCTCACGAAACCTGATGGCTGGCTGACGCTGATCGGGCTGCATTTCCTGCAGCCCGGGGAAAACACCGTGGGCACGGCGCCAGACAATGCCGTGATGCTGGCGAACGGGCCGGCGCATCTCGGGGCCCTTACGCTCGCACCGAACGGATTGGTAAAGGCGGCGTTCAATCCCGGAATCGATGTGCGGATCGAAGGCGAACCGGCGTTGTCGGCGAATTTGCGGGACGACACGCGGGGCAAGCCGACGATGGTGACGGTGGGAACGGTGAGCCTGTATGTGATCGAGCGGGACGGGAAAAAGGCGCTGCGGGTGAAGGACAGTGAGGCGAAATCGCGCACCCATTTTATCGGGCTCGATTATTTCCCGATCGATCCGACCTGGCGGATCGAAGCGGAGTGGGTGCCGTTTGATAAACCGAAGGAAGTTCCGATCCGGAACATCATGGGCACGGTGGCGCCGGCGATGATCCTGGGGAAAGCGGTCTTCACGCGCGACGGTCACACGTATGAACTGCTGCCAATCCAGGAGGACCCGGATGCGCCGCTGTTTTTCATCATCTCGGACCAGACGAGCGGGGACACGACGTATGCTGCGGCGCGTTTCCTCTACGCCGACCATCCCGGTGACGGCAAAGTCATCCTCGATTTCAACAAAGCCCAGAACCCGCCCTGCGCCTTCACCCCCTTCGCGACCTGCCCCCTTCCCCCCAAGGAAAACCAACTCCCCGTCGCCGTCACCGCCGGCGAAAAGGAAAAGCACAGCTATGGGGTCAGCCCCTAATGTTTGTAGTTATAATTTTGTTAATTGGCTAATGTGATCAGCTTATGGCGCGAAGACCCCGCATAGAGTTCGCAGGTGCGATTTACCACGTGTTGAACCGGGGTAATTATAAGGCGGATCTGTTTGATACGGCTGGGGCCGCGCAGGCGTTTATCGAATGCCTGTTTCAGACCTGCGAGCGCATGGACTGGCGTCTGCATGCCTTCTGCCTGATGCGGAATCACTACCATCTCGCGGTGGAGACGCCGTCGGGAAATTTGGTCACCGGGGTGCACTGGCTGCAGAGCACGTTCGGAAACCGCTTCAACCGTTTCCGCGGGGAACACGGCCGGGCGTTTCAGGGACGCTATCAGGCGATCCTGGTGGAGCCGGGCCGCCACCTTTCACAGTTGGTGAACTACATCCACCTCAACCCCGTGCGAGCCAAAGTTGTGACCTTGGAGCAGATCGCGCAATTTCGCTGGTCGAGCTACCGGTATTTTATGCGGGAGGCCGCGGAACGACCGGCATTTCTCCTCTGTCAGACGTGGTTGCAGGAAAACGGCGGACTCACCGACACGCCTCATGGGTGGCGAGCCTATCACGACCATCTCGCATGGCTGATGGAGGACGAAGGCCGGCAGAAAGACGCGGCCTTCGATCGCATGAGCCGCGGCTGGGTCTACGGCGGCGACGCTTTCCAGAAAAATCTGCTGGGTAAGTTCAAACGCATGCCCAACGCCCAAGATTGGGGAGGCAAGGAAGTCGGGGAGATCAACCGCGTCGAGTGGAAGAAGCTGCTCGACCAGGCGCTGCGCATCCTGGAACGCGATTTGGCCACTGGTCACTCCGATCCAAAGTCAGCTCCTTGGAAAATCGCCGTGGCCACATGGTTGAAACAGCGCAGCAGCGTCAGCAACCGCTGGCTGAGTGAACAATTGGGGATGGGAGCGCCTGACGCCGTCAGTCGTTACGTAAGTGAGTGTCTAAACTCCCAAAGACCTGCAGCGCAAATGATAAAAGATAGACTAGCTACAAGACTTAGGGGCTGACCCCGTATGCCCTGTAGACCCCGTATGCCCTGTAGTGAGCGGCGTGGGAGGCGTAGGCGGCGGTGTCGCTGAGCATGGCGTCGATCGTGGCGGTAAGCGGTTCGAGGCGCACTAAGCCAGAGAAGACGGTTTTGTCACCGATGGCGTCGGTCAGGATGAAAGCGGGGCGCTGGTTGATCTGGTGTGAGTCGAATTCCTGCGTGCTTGCCTGGACGCGCGTGAGCACCGATTTGGATTCGGCGGCCGCGCGGAGTTTCTTCGCGTTGATCTTGCCGGCCTTGGCCGCGACTGCGACGGACACGGCCAGGTCACCCACCTTTTGGCCTTCGCCCAGGGCGGCATGCGCGAGCGCCCGGCGGAGCTCATCGCCGGAGAAACCAAAGTCACGGCCCGCCTCGGCGACGAGGTTCGGAGCTGCGTAAAGGCCCTTGCGCGCGAGTTCGAACCAGCCGGAGTTGAGCATGACCGGCCAATTCATCACCGTCGCGCCACTGCGGCGGTAAAACCAGTCGCACTGTTCGCGCGAGACCGGGAAATCCTGGGGCTTCATCAGCGCGATTTTCCACTCGAACTCCACGCGGCCGGCATAGCGCGTCTTGAGCGCGTCCCAGGTAGGTTCAACCAAGGTGCACCACGATGAAAGGATCTCGAGGTAGTAGGTGATTTTCATGGCCTGCAGCGCAACTCGCCGCGTCCGCGCCGTCGATGAAATTGCAGTGGAAATTCCTGCCCGTCGCCCTTCAAAATTGTTTCCCTCGGAAAATTTTCGCGCGGCCCGCCCGGGAATTTCGCTTGTCACGCCGCGTCGCGCCGGGACAGCGTGCGCCCAACACCCCTCCATGGCCCAAGCCTACACCGAAGCCAGCATCAAGACCCTTTCCTCCCTCGAGCATATCCGCCTGCGCCCCGGCATGTACATCGGGCGCCTGGGCAATGGCACCCACGCCGAGGACGGCATCTACGTCCTGCTGAAGGAGACCATCGACAACTCCATCGACGAATTCGCGATGGGGCAGGGCAAGAAGATCGAGATCGAGCTGAATGAGCGCACCTTGCGCGTCCGCGACTACGGTCGCGGCATCCCGCTCGGCAAACTCATCGACTGCGTCTCGATCATCAACACCGGTGCCAAATACGACAGCCAGACTTTCCAAAAATCCGTCGGCCTCAACGGGGTCGGCCAGAAGGCCGTCAACGCCCTCTCGTCCAGCTTCCTCGCCCAGGCCATCCGCGAGGGCGACACCAAGGTGGTCGAGTTCGAGAAGGGTAAACTCAAGAAGGACCACAAGGTCACCAAGTCCGACGAGCGCAACGGCACGCTGATTGAGTTCACGCCGGATGAGGCGCTGTTCGGAAAGGATTTTAAGTTCCGCGCCGAGTTCATCGAGGACATGCTCTGGAATTACGCCTTCCTGAACCGCGGGCTCACGCTCACGTTCAACGGCAAGTCATTCAAGTCGGAGCACGGCCTGAAGGATCTCCTCGAGAAGGAGCTGAGCGGCGAGCCGCTCTATCCGGTGATCCACCTCGAGGGCGAGGACATCGAAATCGCCTTCACCCACGGCGCGCATTACGGCGAGGAGTATTTCTCGTTCGTCAACGGCCAGCACACGACCATGGGCGGCACGCATCTCGCCGCGTTCCGCGAGGCGCTGGTTGAGACCGTCCGCAATTTTTTCAAGAAGGACTACGACGCCGCCGACGTCCGCCAGTCGATCGACGCCGCCATCTCGGTCCGCGTGCAGGAGCCGGTGTTTGAGTCGCAGACCAAGACCAAACTCGGCTCCAGCGAAATCGCCCCGGGTGGCCTGACGATCAAGGAGTTTATCGGCAAGTTCGTGCAGCAGTCCCTCGACGGTTTCCTGCACAAAAACAAGGAGACCGCCGATCGCATCAAGTCGCGCATCGAGGAGAGTGAACTCGAGCGCAAGGAGCTCGCCGGCATCCGCAGCCTCGCCCGCGACCGCGCGAAAAAGGCCTCGCTCCACAACCGGAAACTCCGCGACTGCCGCCTCCATCTCGGCGACCGCAACGAGCGCGCTGAGGAGAGCACGCTGTTCATCGTTGAGGGTGACTCGGCCGCCGGCTCGCTCACGGCCACGCGGGACGTGCAGACGCAGGCCGTGTTCGCACTGAAGGGCAAGCCGCTCAACACTTACGGCCTCTCCAAGAAGGTCATTTACGAGAACGAGGAATTTCACCTGCTCCAGTCGGCCCTCAACATCGAGGAGGGGCTCGACAGCCTGCGCTACAACAAGGTAGTCATCGCGACCGACGCCGATGTGGACGGCATGCATATCCGGCTGCTGCTGATCTCGTTCTTCCTGCAGTTTTTCCCCGATCTCATCCGCACCAACCATCTCTTCATCCTGGACACGCCGCTCTTCCGGGTGCGCAACAAGAAGAAGACGATGTATTGCTACTCCGAGGGCGAGAAGCAGGCCGCGGTCGCCGAACTCGGCGCCACCCACGAGATCACGCGCTTCAAGGGTCTTGGCGAAATCTCCGCGGGCGAGTTCAAGGATTTCATCGGGGAGAACATCCGCCTGGAGCCGGTTAACCTCCACCACCTCTACAGCAGCGACGAACTGCTCTCCTTCTTCATGGGCAAGAACACCCCCGAGCGGCAGGACTTCATCATCGGCAACCTCAAGATTGAGAAGGATCTGGTGGAAGTATGATACATATGAGGTCACTCAGAGATGCCGGGGCGCAGAGAGATCCAAATGGTTCTTCGGATCAGAACTTTGCCGTTTCTTTGCAAGTTCCCCTTCGTTCTCGCTGCCTCCGCGCCTCTGCGTCTCGGCGTGAGACGATGCTGTTCGATCACCGCCTGATGAACTCACGCAGAGACGCAGAGACGCAGAGGGACCTGAATGCCATCTCCGGTCAGGTTGTTGATGCGGCTATCCGGATTCACACCCGACTGGGTCCCGGATTGCTTGAATCCGTCTATGAGCGGGTGCTGGCCTACGAACTCGAAAAGCGCGGCCTGGGGGTCGAGCGTCAGGTGGTCGTTCCGATTATCTATGACGACATCCACTTCGAGGAGGGATTCCGCGCCGATCTGATCGTGGGAAAGTCCGTGATCGTGGAACTTAAATCCGTCGAGACCATGGTTCCTGTGCATGGCAAACAGTTGCTGACCTACCTGAAGTTGATGGATTGCCGCCTCGGGCTGCTCATCAATTTCGGCGCTCCGCTGCTGAAAGATGGAATCAAACGCATCGTAAACGACTTTTGACCCTCCCTCCGCGTCTCTGCGCCTCTGCGTGAGCCCAAACTCCTTCCGAAATGGCCAAGAAGAAACCCTCCAAGAAAAGCGACCAGGCTGAGTTGCAGCTCGATGCCGCCCCGGCGGCGGCGCCGGCGAGTGACAAGGGGCAAGTGACGAGTGACAAGACTCCGGCGCCGGAAGCGGTTCCAAAGTCGGCCGAGCTGGTCGTCGCCTCGGACATTCCTCCCGCTCCGCCACGCAAGAAGGGCGCCAAGGTGCAGGACGACATGGCTCCGCTCGCGCAGAGCTACCGCAACTGGTTTTTGGAATACGCCAGCTACGTCATTCTCGACCGCGCCGTCCCGCACATCGACGACGGCCTGAAGCCGGTACAGCGCCGCGTGCTCCACACGCTCTGGGACATGGATGATGGCCGCTTTCACAAGGTCGCCAACGTCGTCGGCGCCACGATGAAGCTCCACCCGCACGGCGACGCGTCCATCGGCGCGGCGCTCGTGGCGATCGGTCAGCGCGCCTGGCTGATCGAGCCGCAGGGCAACTACGGCAACGTGCTCACGGGCGACGATGCCGCTGCGCCCCGTTACATCGAGGCCCGCCTGACCAATTTCGCCAAGGACGTGCTCTTCAACCCGAAGACCACCACGTGGCAGCTCAGCTACGATGGCCGCAACAAGGAGCCGATCACGCTCCCCGCCAAGTTCCCGATCGTCCTGCTCGAGGGCGCCGACGGCATCGCGGTCGGCCTCTCGACCAAGATCCTCCCGCACAATTTCAACGACCTCTGCCGCGCGGCGATCAACCATCTCCAGGGGAAAACCTTCCGCATCCTCCCGGACTTCCCCACCGGAGGCACCGCGGATTTCGCGGAATACAACGACGGTGAGCGCGGCGGCAAGGTGAAGGTGCGCGCCAAGATTGAGGAGCGTTCCAAGTATCTCCTCGCGGTCACCGAGCTGCCCTACGGCGTCACCACGGAGTCGCTGATCGAGTCCATCCTCGCGGCCAACGCGAAGGGCAAGATCAAGATCAAGCACGTGGACGACAACACGGCCGACAAGGTCGAGATTCTCGTGCACCTGCCGCAGGGCGCCGAGCCGGACAAGGTCATCCAGCAGCTTTACGTTTTCACCAGCTGCCAGGTGCAGCTCAACCCGGCGGCGTGCGTCATCGTGCGCAACGAGAAAACGGGCGACGACAAGCCGCAGTTCCTCGGAGTCCGCGACATTCTCAAGGCCAGCGCCGAGTCCACGCGGGAACTCCTGAAGCGCGAGCTGGAGATCAAGCTCGGCGAGCTGGAGCAGCAGTGGCACTGGGATTCGCTGGAGCGCATTTTCATCGAAGAGCGCATCTACCGCCTCATTGAGAAATCGAAGACGTGGGAAAGCGTCCTCGCCGAGATCCGCGGCGGCCTGAAGCCGTTCCTCAAACAGCTCCGGCGTGACGTAACCGACGACGACATCGTCCGGCTGACCGAAATCCGCATCAAACGCATCTCCGCCTACAACCGTTTCCAGGCGGACGAGGCCATGAAGAAGATCGAGGAAGGCATCAAGGAGACGAAGGCCAACCTCAAGAAGCTCACCGAGTATGCCGTGGCGTGGTTCGAGATGCTGCAGGAGAAGTATGGCAAGGGCATCAAGCGCAAGACCAGCTACGACGAAATCGAGCAGATCGACGCGTCGGCGGTCGTGTCGGCCAACCAGCGCCTCTACGTCAACCGCGAGGATGGCTTTATCGGCCTAAACTGGCGCCAGCACGAGTTCGTGACCGAGTGCACGATCCTCGACAGCGTACTGACGATCATGGGCGACGCCTCGTTGAAGGTCACCAAGGTCGGCGAAAAGACTTTCATGGGCCTCGACATCCGGCACATCGCGATCTGGCCGAAGGACGGCGACACGAAGTTCTACACGCTGATCTACCGGGACGGTCCCGAGGGAAAATCCTACGCCAAGAAGTTCCAGATCGGCGGCCTGAGCCGCGACAAACTCTACCCCCTGGCCAAGAGTGAAGGCTCGAAGGTCATCTACCTCGACATTGCCGAAAAAGAGAAGGACATGCCCAAAAGCGTGCACATCTCGCTCGACGGCCGCAGCGGTGCGAGGGTGAGGGAGTTTGATTTTGATCTGACCCCGGTGCCGGTAAGCACCCGCACGGCGAAAGGTCTCACGATCACCAAGTGGAGCATCAAAGAGGTTAAGCGGAACGATCTGGCCCTGAAGTAGGGTAGTGCTCCGGCGTGGCACGGGTCTTCGACCAGTGATTCCGAGGTAGGGCAGATATGAGTCGTTAGCTACCCCTACTGGTCCGGTCTATCCGACAAACAAAGCCGCGCCCTTCTTGGCGGTCGTCAGCTTGGCCAGCAGCTCCGGCACCAGTTTCTTGAGGTCGTTAATTTCGTTGGTGGAGCAACGCAATACGACCACCGCCATGGCATAGACCGGAAGCTTTTGCTGCTTGGGCAAATTCTTGTCCACGGTGAGAAAGACATCCAAGCCTGCGGCCACAGCGCGGGTCAGAAGCGCGCCATTCTTGAGTCCGGCCCAACCCATCTTGGGCGTGGTACTCACCTCGTGACCGATAAGGTCGCGGCCCAGCCGGGCCGGCAGACACTCGTCGAGCAGGATGCGCATGACGCTTACTCTTCCGCCACCGCCAGCACACGGGCCTTGGCTTCAGCCAGCAATTGATGCGCCTGCTCTGCGGTGACCGTGGGAAAGTCCTCGAGGAAGTCAGCCAACGGATGCCCGCCATCCAGATAGTCGAAAAGCGACTGCACGGGCACCCGGGTTCCAGCAAAGCAAGGCGCCCCGCTCATGATCTCATGATCAACAACGATGACGCTGGGCTTCATGCGTGCAACGTAGTCTGGCGCCACCGCCTCGCAAGTTTGGATTAAGACTCACCCACGGCCTGGTTTTCCAGCGCCATGGAGTGTTCCGTGGCCTGAAGATGCTTGAACGCCGGGTCATAGCGTTGCGCGAGTTCGCGGTAAGTGCGCGCGACCCCCTCGCGCGGCACGAGGAAGTAGACCAGTTCGCAGTCCATGGCCTCCGCCGCTCGCTGCAGCGAATTCAGGCTGATCGCGCCCCGTTGCTCCGCAGCTTCGAGCCCCGCATACGACTGTCGCGTCGTCGAAATTTTCTTCGCCACATCTTGCTGACTGAGGCCCAGCACCGACCGCACGGCGCGCAACCACCCGCGAGCCGGTTTCAAGGCACTCGCCAGTGCCGGCCGGAGCACAGGAATCCGTGAATCCAAACCGGTCAAAAGCACGTTCTTCAGGTTCTCGTTCATGCACGTTATAACCAGCAAATATACCATAAAAGCAATCTATAACCTGTCAAGCGATTGTAGATAGCAGGCTTTAGGCTGCTATATTACCGTTACTGGTAAACCTATATTCACACATATCGGCCGATATCTCCTTACGAGGATAATGTCTTACTTTTGGATCTTGCCTTACTTTCAATTGTTATCCTTTTCTCCCGACATGGTCACCATCGATCCGGAAACCGCTTATATGACCTCCAAGGGGCAGGTGGTCATACCGGCGCGCCTCCGCCGGAAATATGGTCTGAAAGAGGGCACCCGGCTCAATTTCGCCGAGCAGGAAGGTCGCTTTGTGATCCAGCCCGTCACCAAGGAATACATCAGTTCCTTCCGGGGCATCTTCAAACTGAAGCCCGGCGAAAAGTCGGCCGTGCAGGAACACCTGGACGATCGGGCGAAAGAACGGGCACGTGAGCGCAAGGAGTTGGAGACTGACCGCAGCAAATGAAGGCCGTGGTCTTCGACGCCTCGGCCCTGTTGGCCTTGTTATTTGACGAACCTGGGGCGGAGGCCGTCGAGGCGCTCATGCATCGCGCCTCGGAAAAGGAGCAATCGATGCTGATGAGTGCCGTGAACTGGGCCGAGGTCTGCTACCGCGTGAAGAACAAGCGAGGGGCCGAGGCTCTCGGCCAAGCCAGGGAGTTTGCGGCCAACACCCCGGTGGGGATCGTTCCGGCCGACCGCGAACTCGCCGAAGCGGCTGCCGCTTACAAGGCGGCTGATCAGCTCGGCCTGGCTGACGCCTTCGCCGCTGCGCTGGCCAAGAACCACAAAGCCGAACTGGTCACGGCCGACCGGGAGTTCAAATCCGTCGAAAACGAAATCAAAGTCGTGTGGCTGTAGAACCAATGCTCTGGTAGAGCGCCCGACGTTTATTGACCTTTTCTGTGGCTGCGGAGGGTCCAGCCTTGGACCCACCCGTGCCGGGCTGCGCTGCTTGGCCGCCATCGACTTCATCCGCAGGCCGTAGAAGTGACCGGGTCCGGTAGTTCGGCTTCGATCTCGCGCCCGTCCCGTCTGCACCCGCACGTCCGAAGGCCTGACCATCCCCAAGTGTTCGATCAAGAAAGTGAAGCGGAACGGTCTGGCGCTTAAGTAAACGGGAATTGCACGATCAAATCAGTCTCTGGTCGGATACTGCTTTGACACCCGGAGACTAGGTTGCATACCGCCTCTACGCGCAAGGAAGACGCTTTCGCGATGATAGGCTAAAAAACCTTTCTGCCCGGAAGAAAACCCACCGACATTGGTTCTTGGTTCGAAAGAGATGCCCATACTCTGAAGCGATCGAGGCCGAGCTACAGGTGAGATTAGGAGGTCGCCGTTATCTTCAAAGGATATGAATCCGCGATCGAAAAGGTGATCAATAGTTGGCGTGAGCAATAGACCGTTTTCACCATTTAGGCGTTCGTCATTAGTACTTGAATGCCATGGTTTCGTGTGACTTGCCCGGAGGTGGGCCGGTTCATTCACTTTTGTTATGCGGCAGTGAGTTTCGATGCCGGAAACGTTCTTTCGGAATTGGCCCTGGCCAATTCTTGCCTGAATGACCGCTTCCCGTTGCGTGGACGGAAGTACGGAGCTCTTGTTGAGAACATCAACCAAGTGCTGTTCCCATTCTTCCGAGTCTTGCTCGTCAATCGACACCTGGGACCCTGCGCCGATTGCTATTTCCGAAGCCCCAGCGACTAATGATGTGTACTCGGAGCCGATCAAGGTCCCCAAAACATGTGCCATCTTATCCGAGATTGCGGCGAGATACATTTGGTTGCCGCCACCATCTGCTTTAAGCGGAGAGTGTTTCTCAGGTAGTTCCGGTCGCAGTAAATGCATATGCTCTCTGGGTTGTACGGGTGACGAAACTGCAAAGTAGCGCACTCGCGCACTCCAACCAATTTCGTTCCATGCACGTCCAGCTGAGCCGAATTCGGGTGGGCGCGGACATTGGTGACAGTATCCTTGTACGATGCCGACTTTGCGAATCCAGGTGTCGGCGAATGAAAATACGATGTCACCAGGAGAGAGCTCGCGCATGAACTCATAAAAAGGATTGAAGCCACCATCCTTGTTTCTTTGGGGCGACCATAAATATCCACCTTCAGTTTCCTGGCGGAATGTTTGATTTTGGTTGGCCCACCAGAACCGCATTTAGAACGGTAGACTCTCAGAGCACCGTATGTCCAGGCTGCTACCCTCCGGCCCTGAGATTGGGTTCAATTGCGCTGGGTTGCCGGCTCATCCGTATTCCTGAAGCGCGGGCCAGAGCGTGGAGGTGGCCCTTCAGATTGAAGAATCTCAGCCGGGGCTACTTTCCCCATGCCTGCGTGGGAAATCATATGACGAAATGGAGGGTTTGGATGAGAGGAGATGGGAGATCATTAGGTGCGGTCATCGATTTTGCCGGTCAGGGTTTATCTCCGATATCTGGAATCAGGAATGTCCGAGGTGAGTCCTATCGGGCGTGAAGCCCGACCTACGTTCGGATGTCGGACTCATGCGGCGGTAGGGACACCGCCGCCCACCTCGGACGGGCACGAAAAAGCCACGCGTCGCCGCGTGGCTTGAGAGTGAAGGGCGGGAGCCTGGCTTACTTCTTCGGCGCTTGGGCGGCGATGGTGGCGAGGCGCTTGTCCATCTCGTTCATGCGGTTCATCAGGTCGGCTTCGACTTTCTTGCGGTCGCTGCCGGAGACGATGCTCAGGCTGGCGGCGTCCTTGACGACGTTGGCGGGCAGCATGAGCAGGCGGGTGAGGATGCCTTGGTCCTTGAACGAGCTGAGATAGAGGGCGGTGAGCTCGTGGGAGAGCTTGAGCGAGTCTTGGGCGACGGTTTGCGTGGCGACCAGGTTGTTCTGCAACTGCTGGTTCTTCGCGAGTTCGCTGGTGAGGACGTTGCCCACTTGGTCGGAAATCTTCTGGCTGTAGGCGTTGATCGAGTCACGGGTGAGGTGCTGGTCGCTGGCCATCTCGTCGAGGATGGGCTTGATCTTCTCCGTCATGCGGGAGGAGACCTTGTCCACCTGCTCGTTCTGCATCTGTTCGGCCTCTTCCGGGGTCTTCGGGAGGGCATTGTAGGGCTGGACCTTCCTCGCGACGGCCTCGGCTAGGGCGTTGATCTTGTCGGCGTTGAGCTTACTGACCTCGTCGTCGGTCATGAACATGTCGGCCTGGCGCTTCGAAATGGCGTCCTTGAGGAGCTTGTTGGTGGCCTCGATCTGCCGGCGGTTCTCGTCGGCGGAGACCTTCAGGGCCTCGTTCTGCTCCCGCATCGGGGCCAGTTCCGCCTGCTCGCGCGCGGCCATGTCATTGACGGTTTTCTGGTGGAGCCAGAAAGCGGCGCCCGTGATGAGGAGGGCGGTGAGGATGACAGTCGGGAGCTGTTCTTTGAGTTTTTGCCACATGGACGGTGAGGGGTTTATGGGGGGTGATTGGTAGCAGGACGGTGTGGAAATGCAATAATGCGATGGGCTGGGATTTCCGGTTGTTTTTCAGGCGATGCTGAACAGGTTGGCCGCGTGAGCCTTAACCGCACGGAACAACGCGTTTTCGATTACATCCAAGGGCACGCCGAGGAGAGACATTACTGGCAAAATAAGGTTCAAAGTATCGCTGCGGCGCTGGTCGAGCCGCATGCGGCGGCCCACCGGTTGGAGTCGGAACTGTGGCATTATTACAAGGAGCGGAGTGCGGTGGTCCGGGATTTCCGGGACGCGGTGGCGCGGGAAGGTCTGGCTCGAACGAGCATGAAGAACCTGGCTGAGCATTTTTTGCGACTCTGGGTCGCTCCGCGGCCCAAAAAGCCGGCGGCGGAGGGTGGCTAGGTGGCCGGATGCTCCGTCAACGGCGCTGGGCAATGTGGCAGGCATGGGCTAGAGAGAGGTGGGTAGTTCAGGCTGCCGCGCGCGGAGCGCACGGCCCACCTTCCAAATGGAGCCTTCGGCAGTTTTGTCGTACTTAGCCTGCGACTACTTCGTCCGCCCAGCGGACGAATTGGGTAAGCTAGAAAGTAATAGGCGGGCCGTGTAGGGGTACACGGCCCGCCTTCCTTTTTTGCGGCGCGGGCCGGGCTTTATGCCGGATATTTTCGCAAGGCTATCGTGATCGCTCCCGACTAGCCAACGTCGCCGACCTACGACGAATTCGCACAGCTGACTTTTTTTATTTGTGGCGCACTCGGGAAGGAAATTGCGGTCGGATCATGTCACAGCCGCGTAAAAAATTCCCAATTGCGTAACTCTGACATCGACAACCCGCACCCCCCGTGCACGGTTGTTCACAAGATATCCACATCCACACGATGGAAAACCTGCGAGGGGCTTTAGCCCCAACTTCGGGGATCAGGGTGGCGGCAAAAGTGAAGACCTTCGTGCTCGACACGAATGTTCTCCTCCACGACCCGCAATCGATTTATAAATTCAAGGACAACAACCTCGCCATCCCCGTGGAGGTCCTCGAGGAGCTGGACGGCATAAAAGGCGAACAGTCCACCGAGCGCGGCCGCAACGCCCGCCGCGTGCACCGGATCCTGCAGGAGCTCCTGCCCGATTCGCGCTCCATGCACGAGGGCGTGAAACTGCCCAATGGCGGCACACTTTCGATCATCATCAACCCGTATCTACTCGAGGGTGGCCGCAGCTCCCCCGCGATGGACCGGCTGCGCGCGATCCTCCCCGACCTGACGAAGAAGGATAACCGCATCATCGCTGCGGCGCTTTTTGTCCAGGAACAGTATCCGCCGCCGACCACGCTCGTTACGAAGGACGTCAACGTGCAGCTGAAGGCCCGCGCCGTCGGGCTCGAGTCGGAGGATTACCTCAACGACAAGGTCCCGGAAGTCGACGACGAGGCCAGTTACCACGAGGTCCCGGTCAATCTCTACGAGCTGCAGCGCTTCGCATCCGAAGGGGAGTTCGACCTCGGCCCGGACGCCTCGAAGCCGCTCTATCTCAACGAATATCTCCTGCTCCGCTCGGACGAGGGCAAGACGATGCCGGCCCGCTATTACGGCGAAGGCATTGTGCGCCGGCTGAAGATCCCGGATTTCGTCAAGGCGCCCGGCGGCATCACGATCCGTCCCCGCAACCTCGAGCAGCAGTTCTTCCTCGATGCGCTGCTGGACGACGGCATCCACATGCTCACCTGCTTCGGCAAGGCGGGCACGGGCAAGACGCTCCTTTCCATCGCCGCCGCGCTGCACCAGACGCATGACGACCATTCGCGCTACGACGGCGTGTCCATTTCCCGCCCGGTGATCGCCTTGGGCAAGGACATCGGGTTTCTGCCCGGCACACTCGAGGAAAAAATGAAACCCTGGCTCCAGCCCTATTACGATGCGCTGG